>ERZ1034915.17-NODE-17-length-124223-cov-688.584031_pt1 | contig 124223 bp, 123 predicted proteins | sample MGYA00520592_ERZ1034915 | MGnify/ENA primary metagenome ERZ1034915 (study PRJEB33766, sample SAMN09781787) | gut metagenome | biome: gut microbiome | host: Homo sapiens | place: Madagascar | study: EMG produced TPA metagenomics assembly of the PRJNA485056 data... | reverse complement strand
GATTATTTTACACCAAAAGAAGTAAAAAATCAAGGCTGAAATTTGCGAGGGGGAAGCAGATTTCAGTTTTTTTCTGTCCTGGTTAAGAAATATTGATATATTTTTTTGAGCACGGAAAATACAGACACGTACGAAACACCCGAGCCTATTGACACGATAGAAATAATTTGATAAACTATATAAGTTCGGTCTTTTTAAAAAGACCTCATTAATTTGAAAGTGGGATTGAACAAACCCAAACTACAAATAAGGAGAAATTACATTATGGTAATGACAGACCCAATTGCAGACTTCCTCACACGTATCCGTAACGGAAACATGCGTCGTTTCGAAGTTGTTGAAGCACCTGCTTCAAAAATCAAACGTGAAATCGCAGAAATCCTCAAAGCTGAAGGTTATGTGAAAGACGTTGAGTATGTTGAAGATAACAAACAAGGTGTTATCCGTGTATTCTTGAAATACGGAAAAAACAACGAAAAAGTTATCACTAACTTGAAACGTATCTCTAAACCAGGTCTCCGTGTTTACGTTAAATCTGACGAAGTACCACGCGTACTTAACGGACTTGGTACAGCAATCATCTCAACATCTGAAGGCGTTGTAACTGACAAAGCTGCACGTTCTAAGAACATCGGTGGTGAAGTTCTTGCTTACATCTGGTAATCTTTTACCCGTAAGCTAAAAGTATTATAATTGTGAAAACAGGCAGTAGAAATACTCTTGATAATTTAACAGAAAAGGTAAAAAAACATGTCACGTATTGGTAATAAAGTCGTTGTTTTGCCAGCTGGTGTAACAGTTGAACAAAATGGCGCAACAGTAACAGTTAAAGGCCCTAAAGGCGAATTGACTCGTACATTTGCAGAAGCAATCACAATGGAAATCAATGGTTCTGAAGTAACATTCAAACGTCCAAATGATTCTAAAGAAATGAAAACTATCCACGGAACAACTCGTGCAAACTTCAACAACATGGTTGTTGGTGTTAGCGAAGGTTTCCGTAAAGAACTCGAAATGATCGGGGTTGGTTACCGTGCACAACTTCAAGGTTCAAAACTTGTATTGGCTGTTGGTAAATCTCACCCAGACGAAATCGAAGCTCCAGCAGGAATCACTTTTGAAGTTCCAGATGCTACACACATCAACGTTTCAGGTTCAGATAAAGAAGTAGTTGGTCAAACAGCTGCTTACATCCGTAGCCGTCGTTCACCAGAACCTTATAAAGGTAAAGGTATTCGTTACGTTGGCGAATTCGTACGTCGTAAAGAAGGTAAAACTGGTAAATAATCTCTTTGAGATTATGATCCGTCATTTGGTGAATGTAAGTTTGCCAAAATTCTGTACAGACAGAAACTTCCCGCTTGCATTTTTTGCAAGAAAATCGATGGCAGAAACTATCGAAATATAAAATATTTAAAGAGGTAGAATTGTGATTTCTAAACCAGATAAAAACAAACTCCGTCAAAAACGCCACATTCGCGTTCGCGGAAAAATCTCAGGTACTGCTGAGACTCCACGTTTGAACGTATTCCGTTCAAACACAAACATTTATGCACAAGTTATTGATGACGAAGCAGCTGTAACACTTGCATCTGCATCATCACTCAAATTGACTGGTACTAAAACAGAACAAGCTGCTGAAGTTGGTAAACTTGTTGCTGAAGCTGCTAAAGCTAAAGGCATCGAAGCAGTTGTATTTGACCGCGGTGGTTATCTCTATCACGGACGTATCCAAGCACTTGCAGAAGCTGCACGTGAAGCTGGATTGAAATTCTAAGGAAAGGGGTAATCATTAAAATGGCTAGAAACGAAGAAGTTAAAGAATTCGAAGAACGCGTTGTTGGAATTAACCGCGTTACTAAAGTTGTTAAAGGTGGACGTCGTCTCCGCTTTGCTGCACTTGTTGTAGTTGGTGACCGTAACGGTCGCGTAGGTTTCGGTACTGGTAAAGCTCAAGAAGTTCCAGAAGCAATCCGTAAAGCTATCGAAGCAGCTAAGAAAAACATCGTGACAGTTCCTATGGTAGGAACTACTGTACCTCACGAAGTACTTGGTGTATTCGGCGGTGGTAAAATCCTTATCAAACCAGCTGTAGAAGGTTCTGGAGTTGCCGCAGGTGGTGCCGTTCGTGCCGTCCTCGAACTCGCAGGTGTTGCTGACGTAACATCTAAATCATTAGGTTCAAACACAGCAATCAACGTTGTTCGTGCAACAGTTGAAGGTTTGCAACAATTGAAACGCGCTGAAGAAGTTGCGGAACTCCGCGGCAAATCAGTAAGCGATTTGGCATAAGGAGGATATCATGGCTCAAATCAAAATTACATTGGTAAAATCACCAATCGGCCGTATCCCTGCACAACGTAAAACTGTTGTTGCACTTGGCCTTGGTAAACTTGGTTCATCAGTTGTGAAAGAAGACAATGCAGCACTTCGCGGCATGGCTAACTCAATTTCACACTTGGTAACAATTGAAGAAGTTAAATAATAATTAAAAAAGTTCAGATTATCTGGACTTTTTTTCTGAGGAAATTGTAAAAATTTTCAAGATGTCCAATTAAATAAGTAAAAATGTACATTAAATTTTAAGGTATAATTGTTTTTAAATGTGAAAGGAAGAGAAGAATGAACAAACGAATTTTTGCACTTGCGACAGTAGCACTTGCATCAGTAATTGTACTTGCAGGTTGCGGAGGACGCAATACAGAAAGATCGCAAGGGAAAACAGACCTTAATGCAGCCTTAGTGTTAGGTAATGATGGGGTCGATGATCGCTCATTTAACCAATCCGCTTGGGAAGGTCTTCAAGCTTGGGGGAAAGACAACGGGCTTTCAAAGGGGAAAGGAATTAACTACTTCCAGTCTAACTCTCCGGCTGAATTCACTTCAAACTTTAATTCGGCCGTTTCAGGTGGTTATGATCTTGTGTTCAGTATCGGCTTTGTCTTGCACGAAGCAACTTCTCAAGCCGCACAAAATAATCCTGATACCAAATTTGCTGTTATCGATTCTGTCATCGAAGGTAAAGACAACGTTGTCTCTGCAACTTTTGCGGATCAACAGTCAGCTTACCTTGCAGGTGTTGCCGCAGCCAAAACAAGTAAAACAAACCATGTTGGTTTCATTGGTGGGATCAAGTCAGATGTGCTTGCCGCTTTTGAAACAGGGTTTACAGCGGGTGCCAAATCAGTATCGCCAGATATCAAAGTGGATGTACAATATGCGCAATCCTTCACAGATGCCGGTAAAGGTAAAACAATGGCTTCTGCAATGTACGCTAGTGGCGCGGATGTGATTTATCAAGCAGCGGGCAGTGTTGGAACAGGCTTGTTCACAGAAGCTAAGAATTTGAATGAAACAAGAAAAGAAGAAGACAAAGTCTGGGTTGTTGGTGTTGACCAAGACCAAGAATACTTGGGTGGCTATACATCAAAAGATGGTAAAAAATCAAACTTTGTCCTTGTTTCAACAGTCAAAGAAGTTGGAAACGCAGTGAAAGATATTGCCAATAGAACAGAAAAAGGAAAATTCCCTGGTGGTGAAAATCTCAAGTATGATCTTTCTAACGGTGGTGTAACGCTTGCTCGAGATAACGCTTCAGATGAGGCTTGGAAAGCAGTTGAAGCAGCAAAAGCTGATATTGTTTCAGGAAAAATTGAAGTTCCAGCAAAATAAATTAAAAAAGGGTATGAAAGACATACTCTTTTTTGTTTCCAAAAAGAAAGAGCCATGGATGATTTGCTTTTTCAGAGTAATTTTAGTAAAATGGAAAAGGTTTAAAAGCCGAAAATTAGAAAAGTACAGGCGAGTTGAACTCCATCCTTCCTTAGAGTGGAGCGAGGCGGCAGCATTGTACAAAATAAGGAGAAAACATGAAACTTCATGAAATGAAAGCTGCTGAAGGCAGCCGTAAAGTTCGCAACCGTGTAGGTCGTGGTACTTCATCTGGTAACGGTAAAACATCTGGTCGTGGACAAAAAGGTCAAAAATCACGTTCAGGTGGTGGCGTACGTCCTGGTTTTGAAGGTGGACAAACAGAATTGTTCCGTCGTCTTCCAAAACGCGGATTTACTAACGTAAACCGTAAAGAATACGCAATCGTAAACCTTGACACTTTGAACCGTCTTGGTGATGGTGCTGAAGTTACAGCTGAAACTCTTGTAGCTGCTAAAATCATCAAAGATGTTAAATCTGGTATCAAAGTTCTTGCTAACGGCGAATTGACAGTTAAAAACCTTAAGGTTAACGTTGCTAAAGCATCTTCTGCTGCGAAAGCTGCTATTGAAGCTGCTGGTGGTTCTGTAGAACTTCTTGAAGCAAAATAATTCAATTGGCGGTTGATTTTCAACCGCTTATTTTATAGGGTTAATATTTAAGAAAGTTTAGAGGGAAATTATGTTTTTCAAAACTCTAAAGGAAGCTTTCAAGATAAAAGATGTAAGAGCACGGATTATCTTCACCATCTTTATTCTGTTTGTCTTTCGATTAGGTGCGCATATCACAGTACCAGGGATCAATGTTGAAAACTTGAATGCCCTGAGTGATTTACCATTCTTGAACATGATGAACTTGGTGTCTGGTAATGCCATGCAAAACTATTCATTGTTTGCTATGGGGGTGTCACCTTACATCACAGCATCAATTATTGTTCAACTTTTACAAATGGATATTTTGCCGAAGTTTGTAGAATGGTCAAAACAAGGGGAAATCGGACGTCGTAAGCTTAATCAAGCCACACGTTATATTACTTTGGTTTTGGCTATGGCTCAATCTATCGGTATTACTGCAGGTTTCCAAGCTATGAGCACGGCAAATATCGTACAAAATCCTAACTGGCAAACTTATCTAATGATTGGTGTCATTTTGACCACAGGATCAATGGTTGTGACATGGATGGGTGAACAAATCAATGAAAAAGGATTTGGTTCTGGTATTTCTGTTATTATCTTTGCGGGTATCGTTTCAGGTATCCCAAGCGCCATTCACGAAGTTTATACAGAGTGGTTTGTAAATGTTCGTCCGAGTCAAATTCCAATGTCATGGGTAATGGTCGCTATTCTGGTGGTTGCTTCAGCATTGATTATTTACTTCACAACATTTGTACAACAAGCAGAACGTAAAGTTCCGATTCAATACACTAAGTTGACACAAGGTGCGCCTACAAGTTCATACTTGCCCCTTCGTGTTAACCCAGCAGGTGTTATTCCCGTAATCTTTGCAGGTTCTATCACAACTGCTCCAGCAACAATTTTACAGTTCTTACAACGTGCTCAAGGTAACAACGTTGGCTGGCTGAATAGCTTACAATCAGCCCTTTCTTATAACACATGGACAGGGATGTTACTTTATGGCTTATTGATTGTTCTCTTTACCTTCTTCTACTCATTTGTACAAGTTAATCCAGAAAAGATGGCAGAAAATCTGCAAAAACAAGGTTCATATATCCCATCTGTTCGTCCAGGTAAAGGTACTGAAAAATATGTTTCAGGCTTACTGATGCGTTTGGCAACAGTCGGAGCACTTTTCCTTGGCTTTATTTCGATTCTTCCAATCGTTGCCCAAAATATTTGGGGATTGCCAAAAATCGTTGCCTTGGGAGGGACGTCGCTCTTGATCTTGATTCAGGTTGCCATTCAAGCTGTTAAACAACTTGAAGGTTATCTCTACAAGAAAAACTACAAAGGATTTATGGATAATCCAATTGAAAGCTAAAAAAATCTTGCTTCGGCAAGGTTTTTCTTTATTTATCTTAAGAAATGCGGTAAAATATTAAGGTATAATTTGTATTATGTTGTCTGTAAACTCATAAGTAAGAGTTGCAGCATCTATAGTAAAACTTGTAAGAAAGAAAACGGGAGAAAACAATGAACTTGTTAATCATGGGCTTGCCAGGCGCAGGTAAAGGTACACAGGCAGAATTTATCGTTAAAAATTACGGTGTGAATCACATCTCTACAGGAGATATGTTCCGTGCAGCGATGAAAAACGAAACTGAGATGGGCAAACTTGCTAAATCTTATATTGACAAAGGAGCTTTGGTTCCAGATGAAGTAACAAACGGTATCGTCAAAGAACGTTTGGCACAAGATGACATCAAAGCCTCAGGCTTCTTGCTTGACGGTTATCCACGTACATTTGACCAAGCAGAAGCTTTGGATAAAATGTTAGTAGAACTTGGTATTAAACTTGATGCAGTCATCAACATCGAAGTAAATCCAGACATCTTGGTTGAACGCTTAAGCGGACGTTATATCTGTCGTACATGTGGCGCAACATATCACAAACTCTTCAAACCTACAAAAGTTGAGGGAACATGTGATGTATGTGGTGGACACGACCTTTATCAACGTGCCGATGATGTTCCAGAAACAGTTAAAAATCGCCTAGAAGTGAACATCAAAGAATCAGCACCAATCTTGAAACACTATACAGAACTTGGTTTAGTTAAATCAATCGATGGCGGACAAGCTATGGAGAAAGTAACTGAAGATATTCAAGCTGTTCTTGGCTAAAATAAAACAAAAAAACACTGAACATTATCTCAGTGTTTTTTGTTTGTCTATCTTCGGAAAAGACGTTTCAATAAAGAAACAATTAAGAAAAGTGCAACGAAGATTAAGGTAATGGCAGAACTTGCAGGTGCATTGAAATAATAAGAAATGATCAAGCCACTGTTCATACCAATGAAGCCAATGATTACTGACCAGAGGAGTACGGTCTTAAAGGATTTTCCGATAAGCATAGAAACACTAGCGGGTAAAACCATGATTGCGGAAACCAGTAGAGCGCCACAGGCTGGGATCATCAAGGCAATAGCCAAACCAGTCACGATATTGAAAATCATTGACATGGCTCGGACAGGAAGACCATCTACCAAGGCGGTATCTTCATCAAAAGTCATCACATAAAGTGGACGGAGGAAGAAAATAAAGCCAGCCAGAACAATCAAAGCGATGATGTAAAGCATGACAACTTGCGGAGTAGCGATAGTGACAATTGAACCAAACAGATATTGGTCAATGCTGATGCTGGTTTTACTTCCTGCCACATTAATAATAAACATGGCTAAAGCAAGTCCAGCCGACATTAAAATCGCAGTTGCGAGCTCCAGATAATTTTTATAGACGGTACGGAGAAATTCCATAAAGATAGCGGCAATAATAACGACAATTAAAGTTGTCCATGTTGGATTTAGACTAAAGAGAACCCCGAAGGCAACACCTGCGAGAGAAACATGGGAGAGGGTGTCAGAGAGTAAAGACTGGCGACGCAGAACAAGGAAGACCCCAAGAAGTGGTGCAAAGAGTGAGATGGCTGTTGTCGCCAGTAAAGCGTTACGCATAAAGTCATAAGAGAGGATTTCAAGCATTAGCTTTCACCTCCTTTTTCATTTTTGAATTAGGGACGCCGTGGACCTCAAAGCATTCAAATTTTCCGTTTTTGTCTCGTGCCAGATGGATATTTCGGTCCATGTATTTTTTTACAGAGTCAGGATCGTGTGTAACCATGAGCACACTTTTGCCGTGCTCATGTGCAGCATGGGCCATGAGCTCATAAAAGGCTTCTGTGGTGACATCGTCCATCCCGACAGTCGGTTCATCCAGAACGAAGACATCAGGGTCAGATGCAAAAGTACGGGCAATGATGATGCGCTGTTTTTGGCCACCGGAAAGTTCGCCGATTTTTTTATGGCGAAAGTCCCACATACCTACAGCATTAAGCGCAGCTTCTACGTGTTCTTCATCATGTGCAGTAAGTTTGCGGAACCAACCTTTACGTGGGTAGCGCCCCGAACGAACAAATTCATGAACAGTTGAGGGGAAGCCCGCATTGAAGCTTGAAATTTGTTGTGGGACATAAGCAATACGCAAACGGCGATTTTGTGTGTCATGGCGTGCAATGATAACTTTACCAGACTTAGGTTTCAAAATTCCTAGCGTTATTTTGATTAGCGTTGACTTTGCAGCGCCATTTTCTCCAGTCAAAGTGACGAATTCCCCTGGGTTAACAGAGTAACTCACATCTTCTAAAACAGGATTATTGTCATAATAAAAGCTTACATTTTGAACATCAATATAAGGCATATTTTTTATTTACTTTCTAAACTACTTAAATTTTTCAGCGAGTTGATGAAGAAAATCTTGAATTACTTTTTGTTCATCTTCTGTATATTTCTGCGTAAGTTGCTGATAACTGTCCAGTGTTGCCTCATGGTGTGCAGCGTGTTCGCGTGCAATGGGCAGTGCTTTTTCTGTTAAATTCCATAAAACAACACGTTCATCGGTTTTACTTTTTGTGGGCGATATAAGTTCTAAATCTTGTAATTTTTTTAAAGCTTTAGTAATGGCGGCAGGAGAAACCGAGAGGGTTTCTGCCATCCGAGCATTTGTTGTTGGTTCCCCATTCAGGAGCATCAGGAGGTGCTCTTGAGTAGAAGTTAATTTGATGCCACTTTGGCACTTTCCAAGAAGAATTTCGTGCTTATTTTCAGCGAATTGCATGACTTGAGATAAGAATTGATCAATTTGATTTTCTAAATTTGTATGCATAATCCCTCTCCTTTCATTTACTGGTTAATAATAACACGGCTCCTATTAAATGTCAACCAGTTAATATTAAAGAAGAAAGAAAAATAAAGTAAAAAAACAAATAGGGGGCTTGTCATTTGTCAGCCAGTGTGCTATAATATATCAGTCCGACTTTTTAGATACACTTGTATCTTTCGGGGATTTTTAAGGAGGTACTTTTGCTTGGCAAAAGATGATGTTATCGAAATTGAAGGTAAAGTAGTTGATACTATGCCGAATGCGATGTTCACTGTTGAACTTGAAAATGGTCACAAAGTTTTGGCGACGATTTCTGGAAAAATTCGTAAGAATTATATCCGTATCCTGCCTGGCGACCGCGTGCAAGTGGAAATGTCACCATATGATTTGACACGTGGACGCATTACCTACCGTTTTAAATAACCTGGACATTCATTGAGTGCGAAAGCACAGTAACCTATAGAAAGGAAGACACAATGAAAGTAAGACCATCAGTTAAACCAATCTGCGAATACTGTAAAGTAATTCGTCGTAACGGTCGTGTTATGGTAATTTGCCCTGTAAATCCAAAACATAAACAACGTCAGGGATAGAAAGGAACTATTAAATTATGGCTCGTTTTGCTGGAGTTGATATTCCAAACGAAAAACGTATCGTTATTTCATTGACATACGTTTACGGTGTTGGACTTCAAACTGCTAAAAAAGTGCTTGCTGCTGCAGGTGTTTCAGAAGATGTACGTACTAAAGACCTTACATCTGATCAAGAAGACGCAATTCGTCGTGAACTTGACGGCTTGAAACTCGAAGGAGATCTTCGTCGTGAAGTAAACCTCAACATCAAACGCTTAATGGAAATTGGTAGCTACCGTGGTATGCGTCACCGTCGTGGACTTCCTACACGTGGACAAAACACAAAAAACAATGCACGTACTCGTAAGGGTCCTGCTAAAGCTATCGCTGGTAAGAAAAAATAATCTAGAAAGGAGTTAAAATGGCAAAAATTACTCGTAAACGTCGTGTGAAAAAGAATATTGAAACTGGTATTGCCCACATTCAATCAACTTTTAACAACACTATCATTATGATTACTGACGTTCATGGTAACGCTCTTGCTTGGTCATCTGCAGGCTCACTTGGTTTCAAAGGTTCTAAAAAATCTACACCATTCGCTGCACAAATGGCATCTGAAGCTGCTGCTAAAGCTGCTCAAGAGCAAGGGTTGAAAACAGTATCTGTTACAGTTAAAGGTCCTGGTTCTGGTCGTGAATCTGCAATCCGTGCACTCGCGGCTGCTGGTCTTAACGTAACTTCTATTAGTGATGTGACTCCTGTACCTCACAATGGTGCACGTCCTCCAAAACGTCGTCGTGTATAATCGTTAGTGAGTTGCAAAATCACTTTACTTTTCTTTTAGAGGAGACTATACATGATTGAGTTTGAAAAACCAAAAATTATTAAATTTGACGAAACAGAATTTTACGGTAAGTTTGTAGTAGAACCACTTGAACGTGGTTATGGTACAACTTTGGGTAATTCTTTGCGTCGCGTTCTCTTGTCTTCATTGCCTGGATCTGCTGTTACTTCAATTCAAATTGAAGGTGTTCAACATGAATTTGCAACAATCCCTGGTGTACGTGAAGATGTGGTCCAAATCATCCTTGCTATTAAAGGACTTGCGATCAAATCTTACGTTGAAAATGAAAAACAAATTGAGCTTGACGTTACTGGACCTATGACAGTAACTGCAGGTGACATTTTGACAGATAGTGATATCGAAATTGTCAATAAAGACCATTATCTTTTCTCTATCGCAGAAGGTCATTCTATGCGTGCTGTAATGACAGTAAACAAAGGTTACGGATACGTTCCTGCTGACGAAAACAAAGTCGAAGGTGCACCAATCGGTACAATTGCTGTGGACTCAATTTACACACCAGTTAGCAAAGTTAACTATCAAGTAGAACCAGCTCGTGTAGGTGGTGATGCATCTTACGATAAGTTGACTTTGGAAATCACTACAAACGGCACAATCGTTGCTGATGATGCTTTGTCTCTCTCTGCGAAGATTTTGACAGATCACTTGAACTTGTTTGTTGACTTGTCAGAAACAGCTTCAGAATCTGAAACTCTCGTGGCTAAAGAAGAAGTTAAAACAGAACGTGTCCTCGATAAAATTATCGAAGAAATGGACTTCTCAGTTCGTGCTTACAATGGTTTGAAACGCGCTGGAATCAATACCGTAGCTGATATTGTGGAAATGAGTGAAGCTGACATGATTAAAGTCAAAAACCTCGGTCACAAATCAGTAGAAGAAGTCAAGGTTAAATTGACTGACTTGGGCTTGGAGCTCAAAAAACGAAAATAATACAGGAGGAAAAAAATGGGTTACCGTAAACTTGGACGCACATCTTCACAACGTAAAGCTATGCTTCGTGATTTGACAACTGATCTTATCATCAACGAAACTATCGTTACAACTGAAGCTCGTGCTAAAGAAATCCGTAAAACAGTTGAAAAGATGATCACTCTTGGTAAACGTGGTGACTTGCACGCTCGTCGTCAAGCAGCAGCTTACGTTCGTAACGAAATCGCTATTAAAGATTTCAACGAAGAAACTGAAACTTTCCCAACTGCACTTCAAAAATTGTTCGACGATATTGCTAAACGCTACGAAGGCCGTAACGGTGGTTACACTCGTATCTTGAAAGTTGAACCACGTCGTGGTGATGCTGCCCCTATGGCAATCATCGAGCTTGTTTAAGAGAGTTCGGATTTAAATATTATATAAGATTACTTATTGAGTGTTATGATGATGGCGCTGTGTTTGAGTTGACGTATTAACGTCGAGTAGCACTGCTTAGTCTAGCTCTGTCTACCGAAATATTTCTTTCGGTAGTTCACTCAATATGTTTTTTTTTTTGCTTTTTTATAAAAATCTAAGCCTCTTTTATGTAAAGAGGCCTTTTTGGAATATATTCTTTAAAAATTCTTCTCATAGAAAAGAAAACAGTCAGTGAAGTCTGTCTTTTGATATGTTATAATCAAATAATAGGTAAAATAAAAAAGCCTTAAGAGGCTAAATTTAGTCATGCCACTGAATGGAATCGAACCATCGACCTCCACCTTACCATGGTGTTGCTCTACCGACTGAGCTACAGCGGCTATACTTGTGCTTTCACCCAGTCAGAGAGCAACAGACGAGGATTTGCTTTGCAAATCTCTATCCATCGATTGAAAGCAAGGCTTCCAACTCTAGCGACTGAGCTATAGTGGCTTACAGTTAAACCATAATTATTTTAACAAAAATACGAATAAAAGTCTATAAAAATAATAGAAATGAGGGCTTAAAAATAGCTAAAAAAAAATCAACATTTCTTTGCCAGGAATGTGGCTACAAATCAGTAAAAAAACTCGGACGTTGTCCCAATTGTGGTGCTTGGGGTTCCTTTGTTGAAGAAGTAGAAGTCCAAGAGGTAAAAAATCAGAGAGTGAGTCTGACAGGCGAGCACTCTAAACCCATGAAGTTAGATCAGGTTGAACTTTTCGATACACCGCGTGTGGAAACTGATCTGGATGAGTTTAACCGCGTGCTTGGAGGCGGTGTCGTTCCAGGAAGTCTTGTCCTTATTGGGGGAGATCCTGGGATTGGTAAATCTACTCTACTGCTTCAAGTATCTACGCAACTTGCTTCAAGAGGGCGTGTACTTTATGTCAGTGGGGAGGAGTCGGCTCAACAAATTAAGCTGCGTGCCGAGCGTTTGGGCGACATCGATACAGATTTTTACCTTTACGCCGAAACCAATATGCAAAGCATCCGAAATGAAGTTGAACGTCTACAGCCAGACTTTCTTATTGTAGATTCGATTCAAACTATCATGACGCCTGAAATCCAGAGTACTCAGGGTTCGGTTAGTCAGGTGCGCGAGGTGACAGGAGAATTAATGCAGTTGGCCAAAACCAACGATATTGCGACCTTTATTGTCGGACATGTCACTAAGGAAGGGCAACTTGCGGGGCCGCGTATGTTGGAACATATGGTTGATACGGTCTTGTATTTTGAAGGAGAACGTCAAAATACATTCCGAATTTTACGCGCGGTCAAAAACCGTTTTGGTTCAACAAATGAAATTGGGATTTTCGAGATGCAGGGCAATGGTTTAGTGGAAGTGACTAACCCGAGTGAAGTTTTCCTCGAAGAGCGTTTGGAAGGCTCTACGGGCTCTGCTATCGTCTGTGCGTTAGAAGGTACGCGTCCGATATTGGTTGAGATTCAAGCTTTGACAACGCCAACCATGTTTGGAAATGCCAAACGTACCACCTCTGGTTTGGACTTTAACCGTGTGAGTTTAATCATGGCAGTACTCGAAAAGCGTGCCGGTTTTCTTTTGCAACAACAAGATGCCTACTTAAAATCCGCAGGTGGTGTCAAGTTGGATGAACCAGCCATTGACTTAGCAGTCGCTGTAGCTATTGCTTCTAGCTACAAGGAAGAGCCGACAGATGCACGCGAATGCTTTATTGGCGAAATTGGCTTGACGGGTGAAATTCGTCGTGTTACGCGGATGGAGCAACGTCTCAATGAAGCAAGCAAACTAGGTTTTCAAAAAGTTTACGCGCCTAAGAATAGCTTGGCAGGCGTAGATATTCCAGAAAATTTGAAAGTGGTCGGTGTGACGACTTTATCAGAATGTTTGAAAAAAGTATTTGGCTAAGAAAAAAGCTTTGTGAGTCAATAGGTCATAATCGTAATGGGACAAACAAGTATCTTGTTATGATGTGTGATATAATTGACACAGAGCTTTTTTAGTTATAAAGAATTGAGGCTATGTACAGAAAGGAAGTCTTATGCGTCGTTGGATAATTCATGTTCTCATGGGTATTGTGGGTGCCTCTTTAGGTATTACTACTCTCCCTTGGGTTTGGCACCTCTTTAGACAAGAGGGAAATGCTTTTAATCAGGAAATTGTAAATGGGTTAATTGGAGCAATTATTTTTGTTATTTTATCATTCTTTATGTCCAATTTGTTGATGCGAGCGTTGAAAAAACTAGATCAAAAAATCACGAGAGTCAATCTTTCAAAAATGGTATTTAATTTTATTGGTGCTATTTTAGGGCTGACCGTAGGCGTGCTTTTAACGATTCCTCTCTCTTTACTTGGGGTTCCAGTATTAAGCAACATTATTTCTTTTGTGCTGATTATTGGCCTGCTTTATCTTGGCTATACGGTCTTTGATAAGCGAGGAGATGAAATCTTTAAAATCGTTTTTCGTAAACGTAAAGAAGTCGCTGCAGTGGATAAGCCGGTAGTAAAAGAAGGAACTACAGCTCAACATGCTATGATTTTGGATACAAGTTCGGTTATTGACGGACGTATTTTGGACGTATTAAAAACCGGCTTCATCAGTGATAAAGTGATTGTACCTAATTTTGTATTGCTAGAGCTCCAGCTCATTTCAGACAGTTCTGATCCTTTGAAGCGTGCTAAAGGGCGCCGCGGCTTGGACCTCGTGAACTCCTTAAAAGAATTTGACAATGTAGAAATTTCTAACAAAGACTACAAGGACATACGTGAGGTTGATACTAAATTGCTTCGCTATGCAAGTGAAATCGGTGCGAAATTAGTCACCAACGATTTTAATCTGAACAAGGTAGCGGAAATCCAAGGCGTAATCGTCCTAAATATTAATGATCTTGCAAATGCCGTTAAGACACAACTGGTGGTTGGAGAACAGATTGAAGTAACGATTATTCGCGAGGGTTCTGAACGTCAGCAAGGTGTAGCCTATCTGCCAGATGGCACGATGATTGTCATTGAAGATACGGCCAAAATGATTGATAAAAAAGTTTTGGTTGAGGTTGCAAAAGTTCTGCAAACAAGTGCAGGCCGTATGATTTTTGCTGAACTTGTTAATGCAAAATAGTTAAACAAAAATAAGGAGAAACATGTACTTTAAGCGTTTTTTACAACTTTTTCTTATCTATGTACTGGCAGCACTTGTCCTTGTTGGTATTGTTTCAACAAATTTTTTGCAAAATAAAAATCTGACTTTTATCCTAGCTTTACTTATTTCCTATGCAGTACTCACCTTGCCTTTAGTTCTTTTGACCGTGTTGAAAACCAATAAAAAAGCAACCAGTGTTGGTGCTCAAGGTCAAGGAGGCGAAGTGCGGCGTATTTTGGTTCTTCTTCCGGGCTACCTTGCCTTGAGTTGTTCAACAAAAGAGGGGAAGTCCGCCACGACAATTATGAGTTTTATCCAATCGGTCCATGAAGAAAATGTATTTTACATGGTTGCTGATAAGCACGCCCGTAAAGTTCAAAGCATCAAGGAAAATCCCGAAGTCTCTTTCACCACATGGTTTGACGGCTTAGAGAAGGGGGAGCGTCTATCCTCCAATAACGTGTATGCCGAAGTCTTAGAAGAAACGGCTGCAAAAGAAAGTGTTAAACAAGAACCCAACCTACTGAAGGTTCATGAAAATGCGGCAAATATGGCCATTATCAAACTTACAGTTCGCTCACTGGTTCATGAAAACTTTAAAGAAGGTAGCCGCATCATAGAATTTAATTGAAGTCTTTTTAGACTTCTTTTTTTGTTACACAAATCTAAAAAATACGTATAAGTTCATAGTTGCAATAAAACTTTAGAAATGTTATTCTAATTATGAAGGCGGTTACATTTTCGCTTTTGTCGTATTATTGTTTCAAACAAAAAAGGGGAAAAGCCCCGAGGCATATATCTATATGGAGGATAATTTGATGAAAATAGGTGTTCCAACAGAGATCAAAAAACATGAATATCGTGTAGGACTTGCACCAGAATTTGCCGCAGCTTATGTTGCAGCTGGACATGATGTCTACATTCAAAAAGGGGCAGGTGAGGGTTCATCATATTCCGATGAACTTTACACAGCAGTTGGCTGCAATATCTTACCAACTGCCGAGGATATTTATGAAACAGCGGATATGATTATTAAGGTCAAAGAACCGCTTGAGCCAGAATATTCATTGATGCGTGAGGGACAAATATTTTATACCTATTTCCATTTAGCAGCTGATAAAGCATTGACAGAGGCTGTTTTAGATAAGAAAATTGTCGCTATTGCTTATGAAACCATCCGTGACCGTAACGGTGCACTTCCTGCGCTTAAACCCATGTCAGAAATTGCAGGGCGTTTATCGGTCCAAGAAGGTGCCAAATACTTGGAACGTCCTTTTGGAGGACGTGGTGTCCTCCTTGGAGGAGTGACTGGCGTTCTTCCAGCAAACGTCCTTGTTCTTGGAGGGGCAGGAGTTGTCGGTCGTAATGCTGTCGCTATGGCTGTGGGGCTTCATGCCAATGTTACTGCAGTCGATGTAAATTTAGATGCCTTAACTGAGCTTGATAAACTCTATGAAGGACGTGTAAACACTGTTTACAGTACCGATCACACTGTAAAAGATCTGATTTCTAAAGCAGACTTAGTGATTGGTGCTGCACTGATCCCAGGCGCAGCTACGCCACAACTTATTCGCCGTGAACATTTGCCATTGATGAAAAAAGGAGCCGTTATTGTTGATGTGGCGATTGACCAAGGTGGAACATGTCAAAGCTCTCACGTCACTTATCATGATGCCCCTGTTTTTGAAGAAGAAGGTGTGATCCACTATTGTGTGGGTAATATGCCTGGTGCTGTCCCTGTAACTTCGACAGCAGCCTTAAATAACGCAACTTTGGCAAATGGTTTAGCTATAGCAAACAAAGGTTATAAAGAAGCCTTGAGCGCTAACCCAGGCTTGAAAGAGGGCTTAAATGCGGATCATGGTAAATTGACATGTAAACCTGTAGCTGATTTATATAATATGGTTTACACAGATAGTGATGAAGTTATAAGTCATTAAAAATAAAAAAAACGCTGCCTGAGCAGCGTTTTTTTATAGAGGAAGAACCATGTTGTACCATGTTTCTCCTGCAAGTTGTGAGTCAGAAATTCCTTTTGAAACAAATCCATAACGTTCGTAGTAAGGAATAAGGTTTTCTACACAAGTCAAGCTGATGCCTTGACGGCTTTCTTCAGCTGCAGCTTCTTTCATCAAATCCAGTAATGATGTAGCAATACCAAGCCCTTGGTATTCACTATCTACAGCAAGGCTAACGATAATTTGAAAGCGATCAGTCGGAAGACTTGCTTCTGTTTTTTCAAACATATCGTCTGTCAGATAACATTTATCAGAAGTTGGGCCCACGAGAATGCCGACCACTCTACCTTCTTCATTTCGAGCGACGAAAAAGCGCTCAGGAATGACTTGGATACGTTCTAACATTGAAGCGCGCGAGAGTACTTCATCGGCGGGGAAAGAAGTCTCTTCAATGTGCATCACATCATCAATGTCTGTGATTTTTGCTTTGTCATATGTAATTTTAGTCATATCTCTATTCTAACATGGTCCTCCTTGTCGAGTCAATGAAGCTTGTATTTCTTTAATTACAGTATGATTTTATAATGAGTCACTGTTAGAAACATTGCTCATAATATGATAAAATAAAAAGGAGCGAAACTAACAGGAGAAAATTATGTCTAATAACATTCGTGTGCGCTATGCGCCATCACCAACTGGGCTTTTACATATCGGTAATGCCCGTACTGCACTTTTTAACTATCTTTTTGCGCGTCATTATGACGGAGATTTCATCATTCGTATCGAAGATACAGACCGCGAACGTCATGTGGAAGATGGAGAACGTTCTCAACTTGAAAACTTACGTTGGTTGGGGATTGACTGGGATGAAAGCCCAGAAACACATGAAAACTACCGTCAATCTGAACGTTTGGAACTTTACCAAAAATATATTGACCAACTTTTGAGTGAAGGTAAGGCTTATTACTCTTATAAAACGCCAGAAGAGCTTGAAGCTGATCATGAAGCACAAGAAGCGGCAGGCGTTGCACCGCATTATGTCAATGAGTATGCGGGAATGTCAGAAGCTGAGAAAGAAGCTTATATTGCTGAACGCAAAGCAGCAGGCATTACACCGGTTGTTCGTATTTCTGTAAATGAAACAGCCATTTACAAATGGACAGATATGGTTAAAGGCGATATCGAATTTGAAGGTGGGAACATCGGTGGCGATTGGGTTATTCAAAAACGTGACGGTTACCCAACTTATAACTTTGCTGTAGTAGTGGACGACCACGATATGCAAATTTCACACGTTATTCGTGGGGACGATCACATTGCGAATACACCGAAACAGTTGATGATCTATGAAGCTTTAGGCTGGGAAGCACCTGTCTTTGGGCATATGACTTTAATTATTAACTCTGAAACAGGGAAAAAGTTGTCTAAACGTGACACCAACACGCTTCAATTTATCGAAGACTACCGTAAAAAAGGTTTCATGGCAGATGCTATTTTCAACTTTATCGCCCTCTTAGGTTGGAACCCAGGTGGTGAACAAGAAAAATTCAGCCCAGAAGAACTTGTAAAACTTTTTGATGAAAAACGTTTGAGTAAATCTCCGGCAGCCTTTGACCAAAAGAAACTGGAATGGATGGACAACGAATACATCAAACATGCAGAGTTTGAACCTGTCTTCGAATTGACAAAGCCTTTCCTTGAAGAAGCCGGTCGTTTTGATGCGCGTGCTGAAGAATTGGTAAAACTCTACAAACCACAAATGAAATATGCTGAGGAAATTTTGGAGTTAACAGACCTCTTCTTTGGTGAATTCCCAGAACTCACAGACGAAGCGCGTCAAATGATGGCTTTGGAAACTTCACCCCTTGCTGTCGGGGCATTTCGTGAAAAACTGGCAACCTTAGAAGATTTTACTGCTGAGAATATCTTCCCGCTTTTCAAAGAAACACAAAAAGAAACAGGGGTTAAAGGAAAAAATCTTTGGATGCCAATTCGTATTGCTGCTTCTGGTAGCATGCACGGTCCAGAATTACCTGAAACAATTGCTCTTTTAGGCAAAGAAAAAGTTCTTGAACACATGGCACAGTTCTTATAAAAAACGAAAATAACAAACGCACGAGTTACAGCTCGTGCGTTTTTTGTATGAATGAAATCAGAAGTTTGTTTTGTTGAGGAGAGGCTAAGGTTTCAATGAGTTGTTCATAAGGGATGATATCGACGGCTTGATTGATGAGCAAGCGCCCATTGACAGCCAAGTGAGACAAAGTCTGCATACTCCTTTGCCACTCTGCGGGACTTAGTTTAGCGTTCCAATGCCGCAGATGAAAAATCCCAACATCGATGGGCAATTGGGCTAATTTCTCCCAATCCACCTGTTCGCCTGAAAGGAGGCCAAGGGCTTGGAACTTTCCGCCCGGGCGTACGCAAAAGGCCAAATCTGTCCCTGCTTGTCCACCGACACAATCGATGGCAGCATCTACTTCAAGATTGTGCAAGTCTGTGCGTAATTCCTGAGCACCACGTTCTTTTAAAAGTTGGTGTTTTTTGTTATTGCGTGTAATAGCGATAAATTCAAAACCCAGAATCCGTGAGAGTTGCGCAAAGATTTGACCAATGGAAGAAGCTGCCGCATTTACAGCAAGTTTTTGACCAGGTTTTAATGCAAGGACTTCTGTACATAAAAGCCAAGCTGTCAGAGGATTGATATAAAGCTGACTGGCTGAAATCGAATCAAGGGACTCGGGAACAAAAAAAGCATGCGAAGCAGGACATTTGACGAAGCTTTGCCAAGTGCCTTCACCTTCCAGGGGGAGGACGCGTTGCCCGATAAGTTTCCGTGAAAGTGCGCTGCCGACATCTTCTACAAGGCCGACCCCTTCATATCCTGCAGTGGCAGGCAAACTTATCCTGTGTGCATAGGCGCCAGTCATTGGAATTAAATCCGAAGGATTGACTGGGGCATAGAGCATTTTTACAAGAAGTTCTTGGGGTTTTAAATGGGGTTGACACTTCTCTTTAAGCTTTAAGACCTGATGAGGCAACCCATAGCTCTCGTAAATGAATGATTGGTACATGGCTTTATTATAGCAGACTTTGTGAATTTTAAGGAAGAGACGATAATATCATAGATTGTATCCTATTGTAAAGATACAGAAAAATTATGTTTTAATTTTCTCTTATTCGTCATCAAAGAAAAGGTTTTGATAAAAAAATGAAGTTATGTTAGACTTGGTATATATAATGTGTCTTTTTGGTTAAGTTTGTGTAAATTCAACCTCAAAGTGTTGAAAAATATTAAGTAAGAAGGAGTAAAGTTGGATGAAAAGTAAAATACCCTACAAAGTCGTACGTTTGCTTATGATTGCCTCACTTGTGGTTCAGGCGTTGCTACCAGCATTAGTTATCGCAGAAACCATCGACAAGGAAGAAAAGCACAGTCGAACGACTTTGAGTAATGCGCAGTGGGAAGATGAAAAGGATCTCCAGACCGTTATTGTAGAAGGAAAGGTTGAAAAGGGAACTTCCGAAAGTAATCAACCTGAAGCTATCGTTCTGAAAGGCGCCGAATTTGAGAACGTAAGGACTGAAAAAGAACTTTTGGGCCTCACAGAAGGTCACTATAAGTTGGAAGACAATAAGGTGCTTTTAAGCTTATCGCAGAAGAGTGAGGGGACCTTCACTCTGAAACTTCAAGTTGTGAAAAACTCTTTAGTCAATGGAAAAGAGATCGCAGTCACTCTTGGTGACCAAGTGTTTACTCTTCCGATTAAGCTTGAAGAAACAGACAAAGAAAAAGCTACAGCTGATGATAAAGCATCAGATAAGGAAGCAGAAACAAGATCTGAAGAAGGAAAAATAGATGCTAAGAAACAAGTAGGAAATATCACAGATAAAGAACGTGGTTTACCCTTTGCAACGACACAACCTTTGGCTAATGGTGTTCCTTGGGACTTCGTCAGCAACAGTAAAGTGTCAGATCCTAACACAGACAGCATGGTAGACATGGGTTTCTCTGATGTTCCCGGAGCTCATGATGGGCGTATCTGGACAGACAAAACCGTCCGTCATGATTTAGGAAGTTTAGCAGATGACCAGTTTGAGGTAACACTTTCAGCCTTAGCACAAAGTGCACCGATACGCGCAGGTTACCAGATCCCTGCGGATACTGTCTTTACGATCGATGTTTCGGGAAGTATGACGGGGACGGATGGGGGAGAACGTTCACGAATCGCTCTTCTCGTTGATGCGCTAAATGAAGCCATCAGTATCTTACAAGAGGCCAATCCGCTCAACCGTGTAGCGGTTGTAGCTTACGGTGGCCGTACAGGTGGACATGCACGGGTCGAAAATATTTTGACACTTGGACGTTACAGTTCCAACAATGGTGCTTTCTTCACTATGGCAGGGAACACCCAAGTCAATGTTGTGGCAACGGCTGTAGCAGGTTCAGGGGTGGCAGGTTCAAACCCTCAAGCTCAAGTACAAAACTTTGCTGTAAACGGCTCAACACCCACGCAGTGGGGGATTCGCGAAGCCAGCCGTATTCTGGAAAGTGTCACTGACCAAGAAGTTGAAGTTCCTGTGACAGATGAGAATGGAGGGGCATTACCTCCAGTAAAGGTCACACGTCGTCCTAACCTCATCCTAATGACAGATGGTGAGCCCACCATGGGGCGTCCAGACTTTGCCTTTGACGCTTTAACTCCAGTTGAGGTTGGTCCAAATGGGAATCTCCTTGAAGCACCTGGTGAATTTTATGGAAATGGAAACAACGGAGAGCAAGGTCTCGCTGTAATGACTGCCTTGACCGCCGCATATCGTGGCAAAACAGTGCTTGAACATTACTTCCCCGGTGGAGAAGTTGGAGGTACTGCAGAGGATCAACCTGCGCCAGATGTCGGTTTCTTTAGGAAAACAAACTGAAGCTGCTCAAAACTTGATTAGCGCAACTTTGAACCCTATCCCAGATAATACAAATAAGGTTGGCCCTAATATCTGGGCATCCACAGGTATGCCGCAACTCCCGGGTGCCCCAACTGCAGCTACACCAACCATGACAACCCTCTTTAATAACTTTATTGCTAATGGCTCAACAGGTAACTTCTCTGCACTCTTTAGACAATCTTGGAACGATTATCAATGGAGAAATACGGTTAACATCAGAAATAACGCTCCTGTAACACTTGAAGCAGCAGATATCCCCTATGCGGATGAGTTTTTCAAGGCTGATGACCTACAGACTTTGCGCAATGCTTTTATCTCGATTACCAACAGTATTCAAGGTACAGGCAACAGTTCAATCTTTGATGGCAATGGTGCTGGGACAGACTTAGGTTCAGGCGTACTTGATTTCTCAGATGTCTTGGGCAAATACATGACCTTTGATGGTCTGACAAACATTGTGTTCCCGGCACCAAATGGCGGAACATTTACCTATAATCTGGCAAATGTTGATGCACACCGTGATGAATTTATCAAAACATTAACAACTCAAATCCGTCAACCTGGTACTTCCGCTAACTTTATTGATAATGCCACAGCAGGAACTATACTAGATAATCGTCCAGAGAATGTAATTACTTATTACTCAGATAATCAAGGCAGATATCTTGGTGTCGATCCTGCTCTAGAAGCAGAGGCAGCTACAAAGGTACAAGTTTATCCTGTCTGGGGTGTGATACAAAACCAAGTCGACCCACTAGCAAATAATGTGAGTGGCCTCCTCTTTAGTGTACATACTGCGCTCAGAGCGGTTACTCTTGACTCAGACTATGGCTCCATCCAACATCCTTCAGGATACAGAGAACTGGAGGCCAAGGATCAGTTTGTACATTGGAGCATTCCTGCCAATCTTATCCCCGAACGTACCGTTCAGCAAACAGAGGATGGCGTACTCAGCATCACTGGTAACACTTCACCTATTCGTGCAAGATTTAATGTTGGTTTAGATGAAGCCAGGTTAGAAGAAGACTTTAGAGCGGGCGTAAATGTGCCAACAAATTTCTTCTCCAACTACTGGGATAATGAGGCGAACAGCTCTTTTGCAACATTTGAGCCGTCGAGTGAAAATCCTTTCTATCGCCTTGACGGTGCAAGAATGGTGGCGAAAACAGAAAACCTTACAGGGACAAAACCTTATGTCAGCAAACAAATCGTAGAAGCTGACCCAACAGGCGGACCAGATGAACGTATCGTGACCAATCTCTTGGGGAATAATGGTACATTTGCCCTGAAGTATAAAGGGCAAATCAGACTGGAAAAAGAATTCATCTTCCTTGATGAAAATGGCGACCGAGTGAATCCTGATGGTGGTATACCTGCTAACGTTACACTCCGCGCATTGACCTTTACCATCACGGGTCCAAATAATTTTACACATACAGTTACATTTAACCCAGATGATTTCCATCTGGAAAACGGGAAATGGTACTTTGACTTGCCAGAGGACCTTCCAGCAGGTGTATATACGATAAAAGAAGAAGGTGGAGATATTGAAACGAGTGACCCGGGCTATACACATATGCCGGGAGGATTTGATCAAACCGTTACAGTGACGCCAGGTGGTACAGGTACAGCTAGCTTTGTCAATGTTTACGTGCAACCCCAGCTTGCCTCACCCTCTTTACGTATCATGAAATTCTTCCATGGCTTGCCAGCGGGAACTTATCCGGCAGACTTTGAAATTCTTATCGAGTATCTTGGAGATGGCAACCCACAACCGGACACTGGAAATCTCTGGACACTCAATCAAGACGGACACTATGAAACAAAAGTGAGCTTAGCAGATGCTATAGCAGGAACATCCTTCATCGGTGTAGCCGAAGGGACTTATAGAATCAGCGAACTCAATGCGGATAATGTGAAAGACGCAGGCTATATCCTCTCGAACAGCGTATGGGCTTATCGCCAGCTGGGTGCTGCAGGAAATCCAGCTAACGCAGATAACGGACAAGGATTAGAACCGGTAGAAGTGACGATTGGAGCAGCTGATGATGTGAGCTTTAGATTTGATAACTTCTATCAAAAGTTGGGCACTTTGGATTTAACCAAAACTTTTGAAAATATTCCGCTTGATCGTATCCCAGAGGATTTCCATATTGTCGTGACTAACGATGCGACTGGTGAAAGAGTAGGGGAGTTAACCAAAGCAGATATTCTTAACCAAAATACACTTCATGTAGAGGGGCTGACACCAGGTTTTTATACCATCACAGAATCTAACTTTGAGATTGAGGGTTGGGATCATATAGGTACAGCTAATATTGATGGGGCAATGCAATTTGGGACGGGAAATCCCATCGAGTATCATTTCTCTATCCCAGGAAGCATCGGCAATAGTGACGTTGTGATTAACATGTATAATAGTTACTTGAACAGGCCTATAACACCACCAATTCCGCCCGTTTATCCACTGCAGCTGACCAAGATTGACCAATACGACCGCCTTGTCAATGGGGCGAAGTTCGATCTGGAAGTTTTTGATACCTCAATAGGGGATTCAGGTGAGTGGCGAGTGCTTGTTGCAGGTCTCGAGTCAGGGCAGCCAACGGACGGTTTAGTCCAATATGTTGTTACAGAACCGGGGCAATATCGTTTCCACGAAACGCAGCCAGCACCAGGTTATGAGCTAGCAGATAATCCTTACAGTCAAGAAATCACAGTCACTGATGGTCAGGAAGGTCCGATTGACTTTGGTGAAATGGAGAACACCCTCTTTGCACGTATTAAGTTGCATAAGACAAATGTAGAGGGGCAAGACTTAGCTGGCGCTGTCTTCAAAATCGAATTCAGCGAGAGCGAAGACGGTCCGTGGGAAACTATTGCCGAAGGTTTGACAACGGGAGCAGATGGTATTGTTGAAAAAAATGTCGGCAAAGATGGTTACTATCGTTTCATTGAAACACAAGCCCCAGATGGCTTTGTCTTAGACAGCACCCCACGTCAGGTCCATGTCAACGCAGGAGAAACAGGGGAAACAACCTTCTTTGCTGGAGATATGGTCAACCGACCAATCGCAACTCTTCAACTGCGTAAGACAGATGCGGACAGTCACGATTTAGCAGGTGCAGTCTTTAAAGTTGAATTCAGCGAAAATAGAACTGGGCCATGGGAAACTGTCTCAAAACCAGAAGGTATAACTTCTGGCGAAGATGGACTTGTCCAACTTGATGTTGAAAAAGACGGTTACTATCGTTTCATCGAAACACAAGCACCAGCCGGCTTTGTCTTAGATACTACGCCGCGGCAAGTCCGAGTAACCGCAGGAGTAGGCGGACAAGTCCTCTTCTCTGCCGGTAATATGATTAACCATAAACAACAAGGTGGAAATGAACTTAAACCACGTCTTCCGATTGTCGGAGACAACTTGGCTCTAGGGCTCTTCGCTTGTGGTTTAGTCTTCCTTCTTGCGGCAGGATTTATATTGTACAAGAAGAAAAAGAGTAAAATTTAAGAAAGACTTTAAAGTAAAGTTTTTCCGAAAATAAAAAAACAAGCAGTGGATCATTAATCTACTGCTTGTTTTTGCTTTGTCAGCTTATTTATCGTTTACTGGGAAGATGATCTTAGAAGAGCCAAGATCGACTTCATAAGTCACTTCACGGTTATCACGTACGGTATGTTCAAAGTCTGTACTGTAAAGTAAGAGACGGAGTTTGTCCCCTTTTTCTAGCTGGTGAAGTGTCGGCTGGAGTTTAAGGTTTACGGTCAGCCATTCATTTTCTACGATTGGGCTTATTGTGCGTAAGTCTTCACGGTTTTGCAGATTGAGGAAACCTTTGGTCATAAGTTGATAAGGGCTATCTACCAAAGGAATTTCCATCAGATTTTCCAGCATAAAGTTACGGCCACGGTCTAGAGCTTTCAAGTCCAGAGTTTGCGCATTTTCTGAGAGGCGTTTCTTGCTTCCAAAGTCAAGAAGTTGTGCAGAAAGAAGGGCCTTACTGTCATTGACTTTGATTTTGAGGGTCAGTTCGATTTGACCATTCACCATCAGGTCTTCCGGTACTTCTAAGTCGACCACAGCTGCTTGGGCCTTACCTTCATACAAGTCCTTTTTGAAAGTATGGAAATCTTTACTGTAAGCATTAAAGGTCTCTTCAGCGTAATGATTGTCAAATTTTAGGATGGATGCGGCTGTTTTGCCGAGCGGCAATTTGACCGTTTCTGCACTGCCCCAGTCGGCTACACCCGTCCAACTTTGAGCTTTGCCATTTTCTTGTAAAACAAGAGGAGGCAAGTTGAGAGTCAGCTTGCGGTCTAAGAGTTTAGCGGTGAAATAACTGTTGATGGTTTCGCTAAAGTCGATGGACTGCCAATTGTTCATATAAATATGAGCGCCGCGATGGAGGAAGGCGTGTTTGACGGTTTCTTTGGGCAGGGCTTGCCAAAAATGATAGGCTTGATCTGGTGTGACATTCCAATCTTGTAAACCATGCACAATCAGAACGTCTGCCTTGGTGTTTTTTGCATGAGGTAAATAATTTCTGTCGTGCCAATATTGATTATAATCGCCCGTTGAACGCTCAAGAGCATCAAGCATTTGAGAAAGATGAGCTTCGTACTGCGTATTGTGCGCGAGGAAATCAGCGCCTTGTAGATTACGTGAATAAGTCAGTGCCGCCAAAACATCTAAGTCTTCCCCGGGATAACCACCTGGAGAGCGCACCAAACCATTTTCACGGTAATAAGAGTACCAAGAGGTGATACCGGCTTCAGCTAAGATAACTTCTAGACCATCAATACCGGTTGTTGCGGCGCCATAAGCCATTGTACCCAGATAGGATTTACCCGTCATCGCAACTTTCCCATTGGCCCAATCAGCAGTAACTTCTTGGGTTCTCTTGCGGGAGCTGAAAGCACGCGCTCGACCATTGAGCCAGTCAATCGCAGCAGTCATACTATAAATTTGTTGGTAATCGCCTGAAGTTTGGAAACCATCGGAATCTAAAGTTCCGACACCAGCCACATAAAGTGAAGCAAAACCACGCGCTAAGAAATAATCATTCAGCGAATAAGTCCAACCGTGTGTGAACTTTTGAGTGGGTGTTTCAGGAGTGGCTTCTAGAGCAGGTTCTTTCTCGTAATTTGGAAGCACAGGAAGCTGCGTTGTCACGCTGATTTTTCCAGGAGCTTTTTCTTCTAAAGGTACATTCATGTCATGCAATTGCTTGTCATTGGCGATTTCATTTATCCCCAGATGGTAAGGGCTTGCAGTCATAACCGTAGGCAATTGGCCCTCAAACACGGGACGAATAATCTGAACTTTAATCAAATCGTTTTTTCCAGTATGATAAGTATCGACTTTAGATTCTACCCAGACTGTTTCACGGATCAGGTTTGCAGTGTCAAAAGTCGCAAGCGATTTATCATTGAAAAAGTGGTAGGTGTTACTCACAGGAAGCAGACCTTCAGATACCCAGTGTTCCACCAGTGTCATTCCGTTTTTACGACGGCTACAAAGGAGGAGATAAAGCGCACTGATGAGATTTTCACTGTTCAGTGCTTCCTCATCCACCATGGGCAGATTCACAGATTTTGCAAATTCTTTTGCTTGGTCCACTTGAAACTCAAAATTCGGCACAAAACCCAGTAATTGCAAACTTACCGTCCAAAAGATATTCCATGTGAGCGCTTGTTCTGAGCTTAGGAATTCATGGAAAGAGGCTGTGGGTGTTGCTTGAATGCTTTCACTGTCTACAGGTGCAACCATTAAAAAGTTTTTGAGGATTTTCTTTTCTTCCCAAAAAACAGACCAAGTAAAGCCGAGATGATCCAGCTCAATTAACTGTTCATCAAAGGTTTTTTCAACGATGGAAAAGTGATTAAATTTCATGCAATATCTTCCTTTCGATACACTATTATAGCCATTATATCAGAAAAGAGGCTTTGCTGCTTTGGCATCTCTCTTACGGTATGGAGCAAAAATTGAAAAAGAGTGCTATAATAAAAGAGTAAAGAAGAACAAAACAGAGAGGAGAATAATTATGAAATTCAAATTCAGTGGGATTTCTTCATATGAGGAAAAAGCAACACCAAACTTTATGGGGGAAGCAAATTCACACAGTATTATAAAAGAGTTCGACAGCATGGATCAAGCCATTCAGCATGTTGTTGATAACAATGGTTTTATGGTCACAGACAATGGCAAGTTTGCATTCCATGTCCGTACAATCACTCAAGTGGAAGAATAAAAAAGTTAAAGGCATGCCAGAGCGCATGTTTTTTATTATCATTCTTTTTGCTTCAGCAAATTAGAATGATAATACGCAGGGAGCGAAGCGAGCTAGAAAAAAATTCGCCTCAGACAAAGAGTAACAAATGTTAGCGACAAAGTATGTACATTTTTTTAAAATAAGTAAGGAGTGTAGAAAAACCTTAATATAAAATTGAAGCCATTATTTTAATAAACGAGTTTAAATGGTGGTATAATAACTCTTGTATTAAAGGAGTAGATGAATAAAAAAGGAAGATGACAAAAGAATTTATAGAATATTTACTGCGGTTACTGGAAGAAAAAGAAGTAAATGTTGTGACTCAAAGACGGCATAGTTACGTGATGTATCAAGGCATTGAGTCAGATTATGTGTATATACTTAAAGAAGGTGTAGCTAAAATCAGCAATATTATGAGGGATGGACGTGAGTTTAATATTGCTTATGTAACAGAACCGGATTTTGTTTCCTTGCTGGAAGAAAAGCAAGAAAATGGCATATCAGCTCTTTTCAATGTACGGGTCGAGTCAGAAGAAGCGATTTTTTATCGCGTGCAACGTCAAGAATTTTGGAAATGGGTAAGGAGTGACTTGACCTTGTTCCGCATCGTTGATGATTTTTATCAAAGAAGACTAGCCATGAATTTAGAACTCTTGCAAAAGATGACAATCAATGGAAAAAAAGGTGCAGTTTGTGCCTGTATTAATAGCTTGATTAACGAATTTGGGATAAAGAAAAGAAACGGTATTCTGATTGATTTTCCAGTAACAAATGAAGACATTGCCGGCTTTTGTGGCATATCAACACGCAACAGTGTGAATCGTATCATCCGAGATCTTAAAACGGAAGAAATTATTGATATTATTGATAACAGAATTATGGTTTACAACTCAGAATATTTTGAGGATTATATTAGCTAAAAAGACTACATTTAGTCTTTTTTCTTTATAGAATATTGTTAATTTTTAATCTGCAACACAAGAGCAATCGCTTACATGGTGCGGTTTTTCCCCTTTTACCTTGTCTGACAAATTTTCTGTTCAAGAATTCACATCTTTTTAGCCAAAATAAAAAAAACATGCTATAATGTCTATGTATAACAAAAGAGTTTAACATTAGTTAATCTCGTTTTTATTTTGTCATTAATTTTTATTACTTGGAGGAATTCATGGACTATTCATGGACAGTGAAATATCTCACTGAATTTATTGGTACTGCCCTTTTGCTTATTTTGGGTAATGGTGCCGTAGCGAACGTTGAACTTAAAGGTACAAAAGCCTTTGGTCAATCTTGGTTGATTATCGCTTGGGGTTACGGACTTGGTGTAATGTTACCAGCCGTAGCTTTGGGTAATGTCACAGCTCAAATCAACCCAGCCTTTACACTTGGACTTGCAGCATCAGGATTTTTCCCTTGGGCACAAGTACCATTCTATATTCTTGCTCAACTTCTTGGAGCAATGTTTGGTCAGTTGATTGTCGTAATGGTTTACCGCCCTTACTATCTTAAAACGGAAAATCCAAATGCTATTTTAGGAACCTTCTCAACAATCGATAACGTTGATGATGGTACAATCACTACACATACAGGCGCATTGGTTAATGGTTTCTTGAACGAGTTTGTTGGATCATTTGTTCTCTTCTTTGGGGCGATGGGCTTGACAAAACTTTATCGTGGTGTTGAATCCATCAACTGGATGACAAACTACGCGTCTCAACAAGGTGCGGACGTAACAAGCGCTGACGTTACTGGACAAATCGCAGCATCAGTATCAGGTGCAGCATCATCTGCAGCAATCAGCCACGTTGTTCTTGGATTCCTCGTGCTCGTATTGGTTGCTTCACTTGGAGGACCTACAGGTCCTGGTTTGAACCCAGCGCGTGACCTTGGACCACGTATCTTGCACTCACTTTTACCAAAATCAATTTTAGGTGAAAACAAAGGGGACAGTAAATGGTGGTATTCATGGGTACCTGTTACAGCGCCTATCCTTGCAGCACTTGCGGCTGTCGCTTTATTCAAAATCATGTATCTATAATCTTAAAACGCTGAGGAAAGATCGAATAGAACTTTCTGCCTAACAGTCCGTGGCTTTAGCTACAATGTTAATAGCGTATTATGACCGATTAACCCTCATCTTTGGATGAGGGTTTTATTATTTTAAAAGTGGATATTAAAAATTTGTAAAGCTAACTGAAAATTAATTTGATAGAATAAATGCATAGTCAAAAAGCAAAGAAAGCGACTAGGAGAGTAAAAGCGAAAGTTAGCACAGGGAGCTTGCAGCTAGTGAGAGCAAGACTAACGGAAACTTTGAAAATGGCCTAGAAATCGCGTAACAGTGAGTTTACTTTCTAAATAAACTGTTAACGGAGTGGTTCTCGTTATTGAACACATTATTTTTGGGGCAGTCTTGCTTGTCACCAAAGATAATTAGCAAGGCCTAAGACATCTTTTTTTGATGTTTTACGTGAAATTAGAATGGTACCACGATAATTCGTTTCTATTTATAGAGGCGGATTATTTTTTTTTACTTTTGACTATACTGTTATTATTGTCAATAAAGGGGAGACTTATTATGAAAAAGAAAACAAGAAATAAAATTATTGCTGTTGTTGCGCTCGTCGTTGTCGTACTTATCGGTTACTTCTCATTCTTCAAGAAGGATGTTGCTGAGGATAAAACCGTTAAGGTCGGTATTATGTCAGGTTCAAAGGAGAGTACTGAGATTTGGGATGCTGTGGCGAAGACGGCAAAAAATGAATACGGTATTAATCTCAAATTTGTACGCTTCACAGACTACAACCAACCCAATACAGCATTGGTTAACGGTGATGTAGACATTAATGCATTCCAGCATTACGCTTTCCTTAAAGAATGGAATGAGGCCAACAATGCTGATTTACAGCCTATTGGCGATATCTTAGTTTCACCAATTCGCCTTTACTCGAAGAAACATACAGATGTGAAAGATATTCCGAATAAAGGAACAATTGCGGTACCTAATGATACCTCTAACGAAAGTCGCGCCCTTTATGTTTTAGAAAGTGCTGGCCTGATTAAGTTAGACACAAAGGCTGGCGCCTTGGCAACAGTGAAAGATGTTACTGAAAATCTAAAAGATTTGACCATCAAAGAATTGGACGGCTCACAAACAGCATCAGCCTTGTCTTCAGTCGATGCAGCCGTTGTCAATAATGACTTTTCTGTTCCTGCAGGTTTGACAAACAAAGAAGTTATTGCAACAGAGCCTTTAAATGAAAATTCGAAACAATGGATTAACATTATTGTGGCTCGAAAAGACGATAAAGACAATCAACTTTATAAAGATGTCGTTAAAGCGTATCAAACCAAAGAAACAGAAGAATTATTTGCAAAATTGTACCCTGAAAAAGGAACAATTCCTGCTTGGAACTTGAAATTGAAATAAGCATAAATAATGGAGAAGAAGATGGCAATTATTGAATTAAATAATATCAGAGTTTCCTATGAGACCAAGAAAAATAAGGTGGATGCAGTCAAAGATACAACAATCCATATCGAAAAAGGCGATATTTTTGGAATTATCGGCTACTCCGGTGCTGGCAAGTCAACGATTGTCCGTACGATTAATCTTCTGCAAAAACCAAGTGCGGGTGAGGTGAAAGTCAACGGTAAAGTTCTTTTTAAGGCTGGAGCTGATGGTAAAGATCAAGCAAAAATTAAGACGGCAGAGCTACGTAAAGAACGTCAAAAAATCGGCATGATTTTCCAGCATTTCAATCTCCTTAATGAAAAAACGGTTTTTGAGAATATCGAGTTTGCGCTTTTACATAGCCCTTTATCTGATAAACAGAAGGAAGAAAAAATTCGTGAATTACTCCATCTTGTCAGTTTATCAGAGTTTGAAGAAAAATACCCCGCCCAATTATCAGGCGGACAAAAGCAACGTGTGGCTATTGCGCGTGCCTTAGCGAACGACCCAGAAATTTTGATTTCTGATGAAGGAACATCTGCATTGGACCCCAAAACAACCAATCAAATTTTGGACTTGCTGAAGGATCTCCAAAAACGTTTGGGTCTCACTATCGTTTTAATCACCCATGAAATGCATGTCGTGAAAGAAATCGCCAATAAAGTGGCAGTGATGCAAAATGGTGAAGTGATTGAGCAAAATAATCTTTTAGAAATCTTTGCCCATCCTCAGGAGCAACTGACACAACAATTCATCGACACAACATCGAATGTCTCTCGTTTTATTCATTCATTGACTGAAAATGATACATTCAGTGCTCTGGCAGAGGATGAAGAACTGATCTATTTGTCTTATTATGGCAATCAATCAGGAGAACCAGCCATGTCGGAAATTACCCGCAAATTTGATGTTTCAACGAATATCTTCTATGGGAATGTCGAGGTTCTACAAAATACACGTTTTGGTTCTTTAGTCGTGTCTCTCAAAGGAACAGAAGAAAATCGTTTGGCTGCTAAAGAATATTTAGCAGGACAAAATATTGAGTTTACAGTATTGAAAGCGCAGGTGAAATAGATGACAACATGGTTTACAGAACATTTTCCAAATGTTGTAGCCCTAGGTTTACACGGAGATACAGGTTGGGTGACTTCGATCATAGAAACGCTCTTTATGGTTTTTTGGTCAGGCCTTTTTGGTGGACTTCTTGGTTTGGTATTTGGTGTCGCACTTGTTGTGACGAACGAGGGAGGCATTACGCCTCATCGTGCGCTTTACTCTTTTTTGGATAAGTTTACATCAATTTTCCGTGCGGTACCCTTTATCGTCTTACTCGCTATTATTGCTCCTGTCACTCAAAAAATTGTGGGTACACAGATTGGAACAACAGCAGCTTTAGTTCCTTTGACTCTCGGTGTATTTCCTTTTTATGCACGTCAAGTTCAAGTGGCTTTAGAAAGTGTAAATAAAGGAACGGTCGAAGCAGCGCAGACTGTAGGTGCTAATTTCTGGGATATCGTCTTTACAGTTTATCTTCGCGAGGAGCTTGGCAGTTTGATTCGGGTGTCTACCGTTACGATTATCTCACTGATTGGTTTAACAGCTATGGCCGGTGCGATTGGGGCAGGAGGGTTAGGAAACACGGCCATTGCATATGGGTACAATCGCTTTTCTAATGATGTAACCTTCTTGGCAACCTTACTTATCCTGATTTTGGTTCTTTTGGTTCAGGTTATTGGTGATACATGGGCGAAGAGCGTGACACACAAATGATGTAAACTGGGGGATAGTGCATGACGATTGATTTTAAAGGTGAAGTAGAAAAACGTAAAGAGGCGTTTTTACAAGACTTAATGGCATTACTAAAAATAAACTCTGAACGAAATGATGAAGAGGCCAACAGAGAATTTCCCTTTGGTCCAGGACCAAGTCTTGCGATGCTGGAGTTTCTAAAGATTGCCCACAAAGATGGTTTCAAAACAGAAAATTTTGAGAATTATGTGGGAGAAGTACATTATGGTCAAGGAGAAGAAACATTGGGGATTTTTGTTCATGCTGATGTTGTTCCAGCAGGTCAAGGCTGGACAAATCCTCCTTATGAACCAACACTTAGAGAGGGACGGTTGTACGCTCGTGGCGTTCTGGACAATAAAGGACCTGCACTGGCTACCTATTATGCTCTGAAAATTTTGAAAGAAGCCGGCGTGCCTTTCTATAAAAAAGTAAACTTTATTATTGGAACAGATGAAGAGAGTGGTTGGAAGGATATGGCTTATTACCTTCCTAAAGTACAATTGCCAGATTTTGGCTTCTCGCCAGATGCCCGCTTTCCGGTAGTGAATGGTGAAAAAAGTAATCTTACCGAGTATTTGCACTTTGGTCCTAAAAATGGCGGCAACTTTATTCTTCATGACTTTAGGAGTGGAGAACAAGAAAACTGCGTGCCAGAAGAGGCTCAGGCTTTGCTCACGAGTCCTCTTGACTTGAAAATTGATTTTGAAAAATACCTGAAGAATCACAAGCTGGAAGGAAGATTTGCGAAAACAGGGGCAAAAACTTCCTTACAAATTAAAGGGAAATCCGCACACAGTTCCACGCCAGAAATTGGAAAAAATGCGGCAACATACTTAGCCAAGTTTCTTGCCGCATATGAATTTGGAGCAGATGCACAAAAGTTTTTAGAAGTGGCCGGTCCTAAGCTTCACAAAGATTTTGAAGGAAAGAGTATCGGAATTGCTTATGAAGATGAGGACATGGGTAAACTGTCGGTCAATCCATCTGTCTTTCACTTTGAAGAGACTGGACAAGAAAATAAGATTGCACTCAATATCCGTCATCCGAAAGGTTTAACAGAGCAGGATATCCAAGAAAGGCTTACCAAGCATTTGGCTTCTTTTATTCAGAAAGTAAGCATTAGTGCGCTGATTAACTACCAACCGCACTATCTGGCGCCAGAAGATCCATTGGTGCAAGTGCTTTTGAGTACGTATCGCGAACACACGGGGGATGACAGTCCACCACAAACAGTCGGGGGTGGAACATACGGGCGATTAATGAAACGCGGCGTAGCTTATGGTGCTCTTTTCCCTGATTCTGCATTTACTATGCACCAAACAGATGAGCATATAAAGCTTGAAGAACTTTATAAAGCTATTGAAATCTATACGGATGCCATTTATCGTTTGGTTTGTGTAAAAGAGGAGAAAAACGCTTAGGTATCAGTGGTTTTTAGGAAAAAAATATTGCAAAAAGCTTCAAAAGATGATTAAATAGTAAAAGCAAGACAGATTTAACAAAATCATCAGGAGGAAGCATGGAAAACAGAATTCGTGAATTTAGACAAGCTCAAAAACTTTCTCAGGAAGATTTGGCGCGCATCGCTCACGTGAGTCGACAAACCGTCAATGCTATCGAAAATGATAAATACGATCCCGAACTTCTGCTTGCTTTTAAATTAGCGGAGATTCTGGGAACTAAAGTAGATGACCTCTTTACTTTTCAGCTTAGCCACGTGAAGAAAAAAGAAGAAGATGTCTTCTGGTGTGAAAAATATCAATGTGTCCTTTGGAAACGTGCAGATGTCGAAAAAAGAGCAAACTGAGTCCTAAAATAAAATAAAAAGCCTAGTCAATAGTGTATAATTGAACTATAGGCTTTTTTTAATGTTGTGGCAGGTTTCACTTCTAGAGTGAAAGCGAAAAGGGAAAACGAGAAGAGTTCCCGTAAACAATATTTATTAATTAAGGCTAAAGAAATATCAAGGAGTGCAAAAATGAACATCAAACAGCTTCGTTATGTTGTGGCTATCGCTAACAGTGGAACCTTTCGTGAGGCGAGTGAGCAGCTCTTTGTGAGTCAGCCTTCCATGTCAATTGCGGTGAAGGATTTGGAGCAAGAACTTAACTTCCAGATTTTTGAACGGACAAACACAGGAGCCAGCTTGACGATTGAAGGTGAACGTTTCTATGAGCAAGCGCAAGCGATTTTACGAGATTTTGAAGCTTTTGAGTCGAAATACGCAAAGCCGAAAGAAGCAGAACGGCATTTTTCAGTTGCAAGCCAGCACTATGATTTTCTTGCCCCTGTGGGTGTTGAATTTTCAAAGAAAAATCCTGAAATCAAGAATTTCCGTGTCTTTGAATCAACGACTTATAATATTTTACAAGAAGTGGCTCAAGGGCATAGTGAGCTTGGTGTTGTATACTTGAATAAGCATAATCGTTCCGGTATCCTACGTATGCTGGATAAGCTGGAGCTAGATTATGAAGAACTTTTTATTTCACAAACACATATTTATTTGCGTAAAAATCATCCTTTGACGCGTAAGAAAAGTATCAAAACGAGTGATTTGAAAGCTTTGGACCGCGTACGCTTTACGCAAGAAAATGAACAATTCCTTTACTACTCGGAAGATCTTGTGGAAACTTTTGAAAATACATTTATTTATAATGTGACCGATCGCGCAACCTTAAATGGTATCTTAGAGCGTACAGATGCCTATGCGACAGGTTTAGGATTTATTGATAAGGAAAGTGTACATAATGTCACGGTTATTCCAATGGATGGCGATAATGTAAACAGCTTGATTTTGGTTAAACAAAAAGGGCAACTTTTAACAGATGCAGCCAAGTCTTACAAGCGCAGTTTAGAAGTTTATTTTGAGAATTATAAGTTTTAGCCCCCCTAGAGTCTAGGCTAGAAAAAATATGAAAATTAGTGTAAAATAGAGCAGTATACAAATTTTGTAAAACATTTAACATAGGAGAACTCACATAATGGTAAAATTAGTTTTTGCACGTCACGGTGAATCAGAATGGAACTTGGCTAACCTTTTCACAGGTTGGGCTGACGTGGACCTTTCAGAAAACGGAACACAACAAGCAATTGATGCAGGTAAACTCATCAAAGCTGCAGGTATCGAATTTGATATCGCGTATACTTCTGTATTGAAACGTGCGATCAAAACTACAAACTATGCACTTGAATACTCTGACCAACTTTGGGTACCAGTTGTAAAAACTTGGCGCTTGAACGAACGTCACTACGGTGGTTTGACTGGCTTGAACAAAGCTGACGCTGCTGCAAAACACGGTGATGAGCAAGTTCACATCTGGCGTCGTTCATATGATGTATTGCCACCAGCAATGCCACGTGACGATGAGTACTCAGCACACGCTGACCGTCGTTATGCTAACCTTGAAGACAGCCTTATTCCTGATGCTGAAAACCTCAAAGTTACACTTGAACGTTCATTGCCATTCTGGGAAGATCAAATCGCTCCAGCATTGAAAGATGGTAAAAACGTATTCGTTGGTGCGCACGGTAACTCAATCCGCGCATTGGTAAAACATATCAAACAACTTTCAGATGATGAAATCATGGATGTTGAAATCCCTAACTTCCCACCACTCGTGTTCGAATTTGATGATAATTTGAACCTTGTTAAGGAATACTACCTTGCACCAAAACAAGCGTAAATAATATGATAAAACCTGCCTCAAGCAGGTTTTTTCTTTTCTTTAAAAAATGTAAGGTAAAATACAGCTTATTGTGGTAAAATGTTTAGGTATAAATATGACGAGTTAAAATTAGGATAGGGTTCCATGTCTGAGAAAAGAAAAACACGAAACGAATTAAACGGAAAAAAAGATAAAACACGTAAGTTATTGAAAAACCCAACCATGTTGGCATCTGGTCGCGTTAAGCTTCTCTTTTTTGTCATCACGGTTCTCTTTTTAGTTCTGATTGGTAAGCTGTACCATATGCAAATCATGAATCAGAGCTTTTATGAAAGTAAACAAGCAGGCGGTGCAGGCTCGCTACAAATCGTTCAAGGTGCGCCGCGTGGGAATATTTATGACGCGAAAGGTGTTCCTTTAGCGACGACAGAACCTGTTGAAGCGATCGAGTATACGCGTGGGCAAAATACGACAGCAGATGACATGCGTAAAATTGCGGACCGTCTTGCCGGCATCTTAACTTTAGATAATGATTTTAAACAAATTACCGAGCGAGATAAAAAGGACTATTTCTTGGCTGATGCCAACAATCTTGAGAAAATTGCTAAAAGTCTGACCAAGGAAGAAAAAACAGATGAGAAGGGGAACGCGCTTTCGGGTTCTGAAATTTATAATGTCCAACTCAGTAAGGTAACCGAGGCGGATATTAACTTTAATGAGCAGCAAATGTTTGCGGTCAAGCTTTTTAAAGAAATGAATTCAACAACCATCTTTAATACGACGATTATTACAACAAGTAACCTTACAGCAGAACAGCAAGCCTATATTGGAGAACATGAAGGCGAACTGCAGGGGATTTCTGTAGGGACGAGCTGGAATCGTAAATATGCAGATACAGCTCTTAAACCTATATTAGGTACGGTAACGACGCAGAAACAAGGTATCCCGGAAGATATGTTGGACGAGTACCTTAAAGAAGGTTTCCAACGGAATGACCGTGTCGGAACTGCCTTTTTAGAAAAAGGCTATGAAAAGTACTTGCAAGGGACACATACGATTAGTAACGTATTGACCGATAAGCAAGGGAATGTCACTGGAACGGAAGTGAAACAAAAAGGGAGCAAGGGAGATAATCTCAAACTTACGATTGATTTGAAATTCCAAGATGCTGTTGATAAGATTTTGGAAAACGAAATGAACAATATGATCGCGGATGGTTTTGGAACTTATTCGCAGGGCGCCTATGCTGTTGTGTTGGACTCTAAGACGGGTGCGGTTTTAGCTTTGTCAGGACTTGAACGTGATGAAAAAACCGGAGCAATGCAAAGCAACACTAATGGTACCTTCCAATCTGCTTTTGTCCCTGGTTCGGTGGTTAAGCCAGCAACGCTGACAGCAGGATGGAATGCCAATGTCATTGCAGGCAATCAAGTTCTCAATGATATGCCTATCCAGATAGCAGGGTCAAGTTTAATCGAATCATGGTTTACCAACGGTATCCTTCCCATTAATGCTGTTCAAGCCTTAGAGTATTCATCCAATACATATATGGTTCAAATAGCACTCAAGATGCTTGGACAACCTTACGTCCCTAATATGGCTGTTGATGGTACGGACCGTGTAGCGGCCTTCAAAAAGCTACGTGAGTCCTTTGCTTCCTATGGAATGGGAACATCAACAGGCTTTGATATTCCTGGAGAAGCTCAAGGCTATATCAAAGATGCAAATAAAATAACAGTTTCTGACTTGCTGATGGAATCTTTCGGTCAGTTTGATACCTATACACCCTTGCAACTTGCAACATACGGGATGACTTTGGCCAATAATGGTGAACGTTTAGCACCGCATATTGTGGAGGGCATCTATGAAACTAACTCTGAAGGTGGCATGGGTAAACTTGTTAAAAATATCACGCCTAAAATTATGGACAAAGTAAATATTACCCCAGAAAATATGGATGTCCTACATAACGGGATGTATCAAGTCGTGCACGGGAATGACTTTGTAAACGGGCAAATTGGTGCTACAGGTTACTACATGCGTCCTTCACAAGGCGCTCAAGTTTCCATTTCTGCCAAAACCGGTACTGCCGAGGTAACCTATGTGGCTCCAGATGGCACAAGCGTGCCCGTAACAGTAAACAATGTTGTCGCTTATGCGCCAACAGAAAATCCGCAAATTTCTATCGGTGTTATGGTTCCGCAAACGACGGTTAAAGAAGGTGGTGTGACCTCGAAGATTGGTCAAAATATCACACGTGAAATCACTAACCTCTATAACTCCATGTATCATTTCAAATAAAATAAAAAACCAGCTCAATGAGAGCTGGTTTTAATTTAAGCTTTTTTGACTAAAAAGTAGCTATAACGAATCAAAACGTAAGCAACTGCAAAGAAGGCAATCACAAGCTCTATCACGGAGAGAGGAGTGAGTAAGGCTGTGAAGGCAGGATAACTTTGAGCCATAAGATGAACTGCAGTAGCAGAAATGACCAAAGGGAAGGTAAAGGCAGCGTAGCTTGGATAAAAAGGGAGCCGGAGCAAGGGGATAATGAGCACCACAGTTGCAAGATAAATCAACTGTGAAAGCAAGAATAAACAGAGTACAAAAAGATTTGATTTGCTTTCTGTCACAGTGAGATAGGCTGCTAAACAGAGAGAGCCTGGCGCTGTAAGAATGGTGATGAGCGGAAGAGTCGACTCATGCATTTTCTTGAAAATAAAGATACGATGTGTGATAATCGGGAGCAATATAAAATAGAAGAGAAGCGCAGGCCAAAGCACGATACGGCCAATTTCTATATTAAATACTGTTGCTGTATTGGGGATAACCCCCAAGCCCACAAAGGTAATAAACCAACTCGGGTATACATGGACCATTCCAACCTTTTGCGGTAAGATGTGAAGAGCAACAAAATAAGCCATTAAGAGAAAATGCAGGAAAATAGAACACAACCAAATGAAGTAAACCAGACTTGAGTGGGGGAAAATCCTATTGAGAAAGACACAAATGACCATCCAAGCCATGGTGAAAGTGGGGGAAACTGAGCCAACGATAGGATCTTTAAGAGCTTCCAGTAGATGGCGCATCGTAAAAATTAGTTTCAACATGATGAGAAACATAAAAAAGAGACCCACAAGGTCAAAAATATTTCCTAGAAATGTGAATCCTTTGGAATAAAGTAGATTTCCTAAGGAGACCATACCTAAAATTAGACCACAAATAGGGATAGGGATTTTTTTCAAAAAATTTAAAAATACTTGTTTCATTGAGAACTCCTAGTATGTACATGATTATTGAGTATGAGCTGTAGAGAATCTTACAGTTCAAGCACTGCTTTAAGTATAAAACACTTGATTTAATTTGTAAAATGAATTATTGTAATTATAGTAATAGAAAAAAGTAATAAAAGATAAAGGAGACTTATGTTTTCACTGTTTGAAACCTTCATTGCCATATATGAAACGCGGAGTTTTACCAAAGCAGGACAGTACTTGTTTATTTCCCAGCCCACAGTGACGGTCAGGATAAAGAAATTAGAAGAAGAAGTAGGCAATTCGCTTTTCATTCGCGGGAAGAACCGTGAAGTTATTCCTACGGAAGCAGCAAAATTACTCTATAAGAAAGCAGTTCAATATGTTCAAGACTGGGAAAACTTACAAGCTGAGCTCAACCAGACGACACTTGCAAAGAAACCCTTTAAGATTGGGATATCACAGAGTGCAGCTATTGGAATTATGCCTTTGCTGTACCCTAAACTTGTGCCTTATTTGGATCAGATTGATTTAAAAATATCTATGTACGATTCGGAAGAAGTTTTTAATAGGGTTGAAAACCATGATTTGCATTTTGGTATTATCGAAAAACCTTTGGCAAGTGAGCAAGTAGAAACCTTTCCACTGTTTAAAGATGAATTGGTCCTTGCCGGAAACTTAGAGAGCGAGACTTTCTTTACAAGAGAAATTGGCTCAGGCGTGGGACATTACATCAAGAAATATCTCCAAGAAGAAAGCTTTACCCCACGTTACTTGGTAAGAATGAACAATAATGATATGATTATTGCCCACATTCAAGCGGGCTTAGGGGTTTCTTTAATTTCAAAACGCTTTATTTCAGAAGGGATGCCGTATCAAAGTTTAGGCAACAAGTATCAGCGGAGCTTTACCAGCATTACTTATGCAGAAGAAAAAGACCCCCTCATGCTAGAAATCGTACAGCATATCAGAGAATCTATTGTGGGAGATGTTGCATTAACCAGTCGCCAATAGTGTGGTAGACCTCTTCGTATTCTGTCTCAAAGAGAATCTCATGACGTAATTCAGGAAAAAGCTGGAGTTTGAGATGATTAAAGCCTGCTTTTTGGAGTTTCTGATAAACTTTTTGCGGTCCTTTGCCCCAGTCGCCTACCGGATCATCAGCACCGCTGATAATGAGGATGGGCAAGCCCGTGGGCATATTATGCATCCAGTTTTTTTGATTGGCTCTATGGACCAGTGAGAAAAGTGTCGCAAAACCATTACGGGTAAAAGTAAAGCCGAGGAGAGGGTCATTTTCATAGGAAGAGACATTCCTTTGGTTTTTCGAAAGCCAGTTGAAATTTCCCGTTTCAGGGAATTTTTTGCTATAGTTACCAAAAGCAAGTTTGTCTATCAAAGGAGCAACAACCTTTGGTTTTTTTTGGCTTATTTTCTTAATTAAGGGCAGGAAGAAGTTCAAATGGAGAGGACTTGTGCCCGTACCCATAAATATTGCCCCCTGAATATCAACAGGATAATCTTGCAGAACGTTACGCAAAGCAAAAGAACCCATACTGTGCCCCATCATGAAATAAGGCAGTGTGGGATGTTTTTCTTTTGCCCAAGTTTTGACCTTATAAATATCAGAGATGACATTTTGCGGACCAGTGGCACCAAAGTAACCATAAATTGGTTCTTGTTGCTGTACGGAATGCCCATGTCCTAAGTGATCATGACCGACCACTGCGAACCCCAAACTATTGAGGTAGAGGGCAAAAGCGTGGTAGCGTTCAATGTTTTCTGCCATCCCATGAATGAGTTGGATAAGCGCCTTTGGATGTTCAAGCGGCCAGTAAAGAAGATGTAGCTCAGTTCGCTCATCGCTAGATTGCAGTGTGTATTGTTCAACCATCGGGAAGTCCTCTTTCAGTAAATCATTATCAGGATTGAAATTTATTATAACAAAAAAGTGGTCAAGCTGCTGTTGCCCTGAGAGCGATTGGCGTTCTTTGAAAGCACTTTAGGCTTAAATGTACAGAAATCTAAGTTATGGTATAATACACAATATCTTATATTTGCAAGGTAGAATACTTCCGCAGAGTATGAGGGATAATTCTCAGAGCGGAAGGTGTGGTATAATAGTTATGACTTTATCACACAGAAAGAAGAAAGGAACGCATGGTATATTATCCAGAACCAATCGCTAAACTTATAGAAAGCTTTAGCAAACTGCCCGGTATCGGACAAAAAACAGCAACACGTCTCGCCTTTCACACGATTGGAATGGATGATCAAGATGTCAATGAATTTGCCCGAAACCTTATTTCAGCAAAACGTGATTTACGTTTTTGCTCCGTCTGCGGTAATCTGACAGAGAGTGATCCCTGTGCTATCTGTGAAGATCCTCTGCGTGATCGCACAACCATATTGGTTGTAGAGGAAAGTAAAGATGTCTTAGCAATGGAGAAAATCCGCGAATACAGAGGGCTGTATCATGTTTTACACGGCACGATTAGCCCCATGAATGGTATTGGACCGGACGAGATTAACGTAAAAAGCCTCTTAACTCGCCTCATGGGTGAGAGTGAAGTAGAAGAAGTTATTCTCGCGACAAATGCAACATCTGATGGTGAAGCAACGGCGATGTATCTTTCACGGATGATTAAACCCGCCGGAATCAAAGTGACGCGCTTAGCGCGTGGCCTTGCAGTCGGCTCAGACATTGAGTATGCGGATGAAGTTACCCTGTCCAAAGCAGTTGAAAATCGTATGGAAATTTAAGTGGAGAAAATTATGTCAAAAGAAACATTGATTTTATTATATGGCGGTCGAAGTGCAGAACGAGAAGTTTCCGTTCTTTCAGCTGAAAGCGTAATGCGTGCAGTGAACTATGACAAGTTTAGAGTGAAGACTTACTTCATCAGTCAAGTTGGTGATTTTATCAAAACACAGGAATTCACTGAAACACCCGCAGAAAATGAAAAATTAATGACCAATCAAACGGTCAAGTCAGAACAAAAAGTTGCCCCATCGGACATTTATGAAAAAGATGCAGTTGTTTTCCCTGTTTTACATGGCCCTATGGGTGAAGATGGCTCAATTCAAGGCTTCTTAGAAATTATGCGCCTGGCTTATGTTGGTCCAAATATTTTATCGGCCAGCAGTACGATGGACAAACTTTTAGCTAAGCATGTGTTTACCGCTGTAGGTGTACCGCAAGTTCCTTATGTTGCGGCATATGCCGATGAAAATCAAGAAAAAATTCATGCAGAAGTTCAAGATAAACTGACTTTTCCTGTTTTTGTCAAGCCAGCCAATATGGGTTCAAGTGTCGGCATTTCTAAAGTAAGCAGCTTAGAAGAGTTAGAAGCAGGGCTTGCAGAAGCTTACAAATATGATAACCGTGTGGTGATTGAACAAGGGGTGAATGCGCGAGAAATCGAATGTGCCGTTTTAGGAAATGGTGGCAAAGTACGCTCAACACTACCTGGTGAAGTCGTTAAAGATGTTGATTTTTATGACTACCGTTCAAAATACATCGATAATAAAATCGAAATGGCAATTCCTGCGGATATTCCAGCAGAAGTCGCAGAGAAAATGCGTCATTATGCTGAAAAGGCTTATCAAGCTATGAATGGTGCAGGGCTCTCCCGTTGTGACTTTTTCTATGATCAAAAAGGAGATATCTATCTCAACGAGATTAATGCAATTCCAGGATTTACACAATGGTCAATGTACCCCTTGCTCTGGGAAAATATGGGACTTTCTTACAGTGAGTTGATTGAAGAACTTGTCTCTCTGGCTCAAGAAGCCTTCGAAATTCGTGAAAGTCACCTCTTATAAAAAATAGAACAACTTCAGGCCATGAACCTGAAGTTTTTATTATCATTCTTTCTGCTTTAGCAGATTAGAATGATAATACGCAGGGAGCGAAGCGAGTTGTGAACCTTCAGTCCTTCTTTCTGCTTTAGCAGATTAGAATGATGGAGTAAAGCGCGTGGTGCGAGGGATGAGCACACTCTTTTTGACAAATTATGAGTTGCCCTATATAATGAGAGGAAAGAGGAGATACACATGGGAACAATTTACGACAGCAAGACCAAAAATAGATTGAAAAGAGCTGATGGTCAGCTGCAAGGCGTGTTGCGCATGCTCGAAGAAGAAAAAGATTGTGATGCTGTAGTGACACAACTTAAAGCAGTACGTTCAAGCTTAGACAGTCTAATCGGTCTGATTGTAGCTGAAAATTTACAAAACTGCCTGCTACTCTTAGAAGGTGACGATGAAAAAGAACGTGAGAAGAAAATAAGTCAGGCCATAAAAATGATTATTAAAAAGTAATTGTTTTTGAGCAGAGGTTATAAGGCTACAGTTGACAACCTTACACTGTATTTTTATGGCGAATCGGTGCGTTATGAAAGGACTTTTGATATAATAAACTCATCATGAAACTAACACTACACGAAATAGCCCGCGTTGTCGGCGCAACAAATAATTGGTCAGAACTGGCAGATACAGAAATTCATAATATTGAGTTTGACAGCCGCAAAATCCAAAAAGGCGATCTCTTTTTGCCCCTTAAAGGTGCAAGAGATGGTCATACGTTTATTGACACGGCCTTTGCACAAGGAGCTCTTGCGACCTTTGCAGAACAAGAAGTAGTTCAACCCCACTTACGTGTTGAGGATTGTCTGGAAGCTTTCCAAAAATTAGCCCAGTATTACCTAGAAAAAACAGCAGTAGAAGTAATTGCTGTGACGGGATCAAATGGGAAAACCACAACCAAAGATATGATTCAGGCTGTCCTTTCGGAAAAATATAAGACTTATAAGACACAAGGCAATTACAATAACGAAATTGGAATGCCTTATACCGTTCTTCATATGCCTGATGATACTGAAAAAATCGTGTTGGAGATGGGCATGGATCGTTTGGGGGATATTGATCTTCTATCTAAAATAGCGAAGCCAAAAATTGCTCTTGTCACGCTTATTGGGGAATCGCATTTGGAATTTTTCGGTACACGTGAGAAAATTGCGGAAGGGAAGCTTGGAATTAAGGCGGGCTTGCGCCCCGATGGCGAACTTATTGTGCCTGCAGATAAGATTATTAATAAGTATTTACCCACAGACACAAAAATTACGCGTTTTGGACCAGATGAGGATATTTTTGTCACAAAGCTTATCGAACACAAGGATCAACTCAGTTTCACCACAAACTTCTTAGAGGAAGAAATGACAATCCCTGTGCCGGGTAAATTTAATGCAACTAATGCAATGCTCGCAGCTTATGTGGGGACTTTACTTGACGTTGACGAGGCTAAAATTAAACACGCGCTTTCGCATGTTGCCTTGACACGTAACCGGACCGAGTGGAAGAAGGCAAGTAATGGCGCAGATATTCTTAGTGATGTTTACAATGCTAACCCAACGGCCATGAGACTTATCTTGGAAACCTTCCAAGCTCTTCCGAAAAATGTAGGAGGACGTAAACTCACTGTTCTTGCTGATATGCTCGAACTAGGGGAACAAGCTCCAGGACTTCACGCAGGCATTGCTTCAGCAATTGATTTCTCCAAAATGGACCACGTTTACCTCTATGGCGACTTGATGAAATATTTGCTGGCAGAATTACCAGAAGATAAAGTATCGTACTTTACCGATCTTAATGAATTGACCGAGGCGATTCAAAATACGCTTCAACCTCAAGATCAACTTTTGCTCAAAGGCTCTAACAGCATGAATTTAGGAACAATCGTTGAAGAGTTACAAAACTAAGCACGCAAGTGCTTTTTTATTATCATTCTTTCTGCTTTAGCAGATTAGAATGATAATACGCAGGAAGCGCGAGGAGAATTAGCCTCGCTTTTTTGCTTTTTCAAAAGCAGTTTTGTGCTAAGAGTGAAGTTATATTGTGAAATTGTCAGATAATGTTCGGAAATGGCGTATAAAAAATTTAAATGGCAAAAATTTAGAAAAAATATGTAGAAAAGTCTTTACAATTCAGATTGAATTAAGTATAATAGAGAACATAATAAATTTTCAGACAATAATAAACAAATGCAAATTGTCGGATAAGTCAAACAGAAAGAGGATGTTACATGGATAATTGGAAAAAAGTATCATTAGGAACACTTGCCCTGGCTTCGGTCGGGCTCTTGGCAGCATGTGGAAATGGCGGAGGTGGCTCTAAGACAGCTAACCCACAACTTTCCGTTCCGACAAATATTGCTACATTGGATTCGGGCTTGGCTACAGACACTTACTCAAACCTCTTCATCGGGAATACCCAAGAAGGATTGACACGTGTGGATGACAAAGGTGTGGCGCAAAATGCGATGGCATCGGATATTAAGGTCTCTGATGATGGCTTGACATATACCATCACTTTGCGTGATGGCTTGAAATGGTCAAACGGCGATGAATTGACAGCAAAAGACTTCCTTTATTCATGGCAACGTGCTGTAAACCCTGCAACAGGTTCACAATACGCTTACTTGCTTGGTAACATCAAGAATGCCAATGAAATTAACACAGGTAAGATTAAAGACCTTAACCAGTTGGGTGTGAAAGCTAATGGCGACCACGAGTTGGTGATTACTTTGACACAACCAACACCTTACTTTAAATTCCTTTTGGCAAACAGCGTTTACTATCCTGTAAACAAATCAGCTGTTGAAGAATTTGGTAAACAATATGGAACTTCATCTGATAAAGTCGTTTACTCTGGACCTTTCATCTTCAAAAAAGATGCTGGCTGGACAGGAACAAACAACAGTTATTCTCTTGTGAAAAACCCAGATTACTATGACAAAGACAATGTGAAATCAGACGAAATTGATTACACTGTTCAATCTAACCCGAACACAGCAGTTCAACTCTTCAAACAAGGTAAATTGGACCAAGCCAGCTTAGGTACTATGGACTTGTACAACGCCAATAAGGGTTACAATGATGGTAAAGATCTTGTGGTCTTGAAAGAAGCAACAACGGCTTACCTCCAATATAACCAATCAGGCGGTGGTACAACAAGCCCAGAAGTAGCTAAAGCATTGCAAAATAAAAATATCCGTGATGCTTTGAATCTTGCGACTGACCGTAAGAGTATCGTTGATCAATTCATTCCAGCGGGTACAGTAGCACAAACATTCACACCAGCAGGTATGTCTGTCACAGCAGATGGTAAAGATTTCGCTGAATTTGCAAAACAAGATTACAATTTTGATGCGGCAAAAGCTAAAGAACTTTGGGAAAAAGGCCTGAAAGAAATTGGTGTGACATCACTGAACATTCAGTACACAACCGATGCAGATGCGCCAGTTTCAAAATCTGTTGCTGACTTCTTGCAAGCTTCACTTTCTAAAACATTGCCAGGCTTGACACTTACTCAAAAAATCGTACCTTTCCAACAACGTTTGAAAGATTCACAAAACCAAAACTTTGATGTGGTTCTCTCACTCTGGGGTGGTGACTACGCTGAACCATCAACATTCTTGCAACTCTTTGCAGATGGCTCAGGTTATAACGACGGTAAATTTGTAAATCCTGCATATCAAGCAGCATGGACAAAAGCATCGACATTGCCAGTAGTCTTGGATGACAAAGCACGTGATGCAGCATATAAAGATGCTGAAGCAGCACTCTTTAATGAATCAAGCATCAACCCACTGTATTACCGTGCAACACCAGCACTCCGTAACCAACACCTTAAAGGTTTGCAATTCAACTCAACAGGTTTGTCTTACGATCTCAAAGGTGTTTACATCGAAAAATAGTAGGCACTAACATCAAACGAATAAGTAGGGCTTATTAGGCCTACTTTTCGTGTTTTTATTAAGGAATTTTTATATGTTAGCTAAATATCTTGTAAAACGTATCTTATTGATGCTCTTAACATTATTTGTAGTTATTACAGCGACTTTCTTCCTGATGCAGGTAATGCCAGGAACACCCTTTAATAACCCCAAATTAACTCCAGAGCAAATTCAACAATTAAATGTTGCATATGGTTTAGATAAACCACTTATTGTGCAGTACTTCATTTATCTCCAAAATGCTTTCACAGGTAACTTCGGTACATCATTTACCTTTGCCAACCAACCTGTAAGCACAATGATCGCACAACGTCTTCCGGTCTCAGCACAACTTGGTTTCCAAGCCTTGATTATCGGTGTCGTTGTCGGAACATTCTTTGGTGTTGTTGCTGCCCGCTTCAAAAACACATGGGTGGATGGACTGTTAAGTATTATCTCTACAGTCTTCTTCTCAGTACCTTCCTTCATCGTAGGTACTTTACTCCTCCTCTACTTTGGTTATACTTGGGAACTTCTTCCCGTATCAGGCTGGGGAACATTTGCACAAACTATCTTACCGTCGCTTGCGCTCTCCTTTGCTCCAATGTCACAGGTCATGAGTTTTGTCCGTGCACAGATGATCGAGTCGCTCTCATCAGACTATATCCTTCTGGCACGTGCCAAAGGTTTATCTGATCGTGAAGTCTTGTGGAAACATGCGATCCGTAACTCATTGATTCCAATGCTGACACTGATTGGCCCAATGAGTGCTGGGCTCTTGACAGGTTCTGTTCTTATCGAGTCAATCTTCTCGATTCCTGGTATTGGTCAACAGTTTGTACAGTCGATTCCTTCAAAAGATTTCCCAGTCATCATGGGGACTACAGTTGTCTATGCCGTAATGCTGATGGCGATGATTTTGATCACCGATATTATTACAGCATTTGTTGATCCACGTGTACGTTTGGACTAGAAAGGAGGGGAGAAAATGGAAAATATTAATAGTAAATTTAAACTTGTAACAAACCGTGATTTTGAAGCGAGTGAAATGATCGCAAAACCTGCCCTCACTTTTTGGCAAGATGCATGGCGACGTTTTAAGAAAAATAAAGTAGCAATGGTAGCGATGGTTGTCGTTATCTTCACCTTGTTGTTTTCTGTGGTTTCAACATTTTTTGTCCCACAATCAGCAGCCAATAACTTTGATCCGAATGCGGTTCAAACTTATAAAAACTTACCTCCTAAGCTTGGGAATGTGAATATTCCTGGCTGGAACGGTAACTTTGCAGCGCCAGGGAGCACAATCGCAGAAGATCTCTACCAAGTACAAAATGTACCAGAAGGTGAATCTTTTATCTTTGGTACAGATTCGTTAGGGCGTTCGATTGCCAAACGGACAATCGTTGGTTTACGTATTTCCTTGATTATCGCCTTTGCCTCTATCGTCTTTGACGTCCTGATTGGGATTACTTATGGTTTAATCTCCGGTTGGATTGGCGGAAAAGTGGATACGGTCATGCAACGTATCATTGAGATCATAAGCTCTATCCCAAGTTTGGTTATTGTAACTATGTTTGGGCTCTTGCTTGGGCAAGGTATCGTTTCGATCGTCCTTGCGATTGGTCTCTTCATCTGGACAGGGATTGCCCGCCAGGTAAGGAATATGACCTTATCACTCAAGGAACGTGAGTTTGTTCTTGCTGCGAAAACCTTAGGTGCCAGCCCGTTCAAAATCATGGTTAAACACCTTATTCCAAACATGTTAGGTGTTATTATCGTACAAATTATGTTTGATATTCCATCGGTAATTTTCTTTGAAGCGGTTCTTTCAGCGATTAACTTGGGGGTTAAACCACCAACAGCATCGCTAGGTTCATTGATTTCAGATGGTATTCAAAGCTTGCAATTCTATCCATTCCAAGTTGCAGTACCTGCAGTAGTCTTGTCTCTCCTGTCACTCGCCTTCTTCCTCTTTGGTTATGGCTTACGTGACGCTTTCGATCCAAAATCAGGCCAAGACTAAGAAATGAGGAAGTAAAATGACTGAAAAAGAAGAAAAAGTACTTGAAGTAAAAAATCTGCATGTTCATTTCAAAACATATGCTGGGAAGGTCAAAGCCATCCGTGACGTTTCGTTTGATTTGAAAAAAGGGGAAACCTTAGCTATCGTTGGTGAATCAGGTTCAGGGAAATCTGTAACCACGAAAACGCTTATGGGCCTCAATGCAGCAAATGCTGTGATCCCTAAAGGTGAGATTCTCTTTAAAGGGCGTAATCTCTTAGACATCAAAGAAGAAGATTGGCAAAAGATTCGCGGCAATGAAATCTCGATGATTTTCCAAGATCCGATGACTTCGCTTGATCCGACCATGCGTATTGGTAACCAAATTGCTGAGCCATTGATCAAGCACAGAGGGATGAAAAAGAAAGAGGCTTTAGTAAAAGCTTTGGAATTGATGAAGGCTGTAGGGATTCCCCAAAGTGAGCAGCACATCAACGACTATCCACACCAATGGTCAGGTGGGATGCGCCAACGTGCAGTTATTGCCATCGCGCTTGCAGCTGATCCAGAAATTCTTATCGCGGATGAACCGACGACAGCTTTGGACGTTACTATCCAAGCACAAATCATGCAGATGATGTCAGAGCTCCAACAGCGTATTGAATCATCGATTATCTTTATTACCCATGATTTGGGGGTAGTTGCTGGTTTTGCTGATCGTGTGGCCGTAATGTATGCAGGTGAGATTGTGGAGTATGGTACAGTAGAAGAAATTTTCTATAACCCACAACACCCTTATACATGGGGGCTTCTCGATTCTATGCCAACGGTGGACACTGATGTTGAACGTTTGGTTTCCATTCCAGGAACACCTCCGGACTTGCTCCATCCACCAAAAGGTGATGCTTTTGCCTTACGTAACCAACACGCTCTCGAAATCGACTTTGAAGAAGAACCCCCTTATTTTGAAGTGTCGCCCACACATCAAGTAAAATCATGGCTCTTAGATGAACGCTCACCTAAAGTTCTGCCATCTGAAAATATCCAACAACGCTGGATGCGTTGGGAAAAAATGAAAATGAAGGGAAATGCTGAATAATGACTGAAGAAAGAAAAAAACTTGTCGAATTCAAAGGTGTTGACCTGGTTTTCAACAAAGGTAAAAAGAATGTCAACAAAGCCATTAATGACGTTTCCTTTCATATCTATGAGGGAGAAACCTTTGGTCTCGTAGGTGAATCTGGTTCAGGTAAAACAACAATTGGCCGTGCAATCATGAAGCTTTACGACATCAATAAAGGAGAAATCCACTTTAACGGCAATGATGTCAGCAAGATTAAAGGTGCTGAGCTGAAAAAATTCCGTGAAAAAGTACAAATGATTTTCCAAGACCCACAAGCTTCACTGAACGGCAGAATGCGGGTCAAAGACATCATTGCTGAAGGTATTGATGTAAACGGATTGGCTAAGAATAACGAAGAACGTACAGAAAAGGTCAAAGAACTTCTCAAACTCGTTGGTCTTAACCAAGACCATATGACGCGTTATCCTCATGAATTCTCAGGGGGGCAACGTCAACGGATCGGTATTGCCCGTGCCTTGGCGGTAAACCCTAAATTCATCGTGGCTGATGAGCCAATCTCAGCTTTGGACGTCTCTATTCAGGCTCAGGTTGTTAACTTGATGCGTGATATTCAGGAAAAAGAAGGCTTGACTTATCTGTTCATCGCCCATGATTTATCTATGGTAAAATACATCTCTGACCGAATCGGAGTGATGCACTGGGGTAAAATTCTGGAAATCGGAACATCTGATCAGGTTTACAACAATGCTTTACACCCTTACACACAATCGTTGTTGAGTGCCATTCCTGCGCCGGATCCAATCTCAGAGCGTAGCCGTGTCCCACAAGCTTATGATCCAACAACAGAGTTGGATGGGCAGCCGCGTGAATTGCGTGAAATTACGCCAGGACACTTTGTTCTTTCGACAGAAGAAGAAGCCGAAGAATACAGAAAAATTGCAATGCTATAAAAAAATTACTGCACCTTGGAGGGTGTAGTTTTTTTATAAATCACTGAAAATTATCTAGGGACTATTTTATTATTGAATTTAGCTTAAATGGTATAAAATGAAGTTAAGGTGGGCATATTATTTTTATAAACGAAAGAGAAAAGAGGAAGGATGATGAACTTTTTTACTGAAATTATAAGTAACCAAATTTTAATTACAGCCATCGTGGGATGGTTTGCTGCACAAATCATCAAAATTATTGTCGATATTTTTCGCTACCGTAGGTTGGATTGGCGATTGCTTTTTGCTACAGGTGGTATGCCGAGCTCGCACAGTGCTTTGGTAGTTTCTATGACCACAGCAACAGGTCTTTCGCAAGGTTTTGACTCCGCTGTATTTGCTGTTGCTACCGTTTTTGCCTTTGTCGTGATGTATGATGCGCAAGGCATAAGGCGTCAAGCAGGGACTCATGCTTATATTTTAAATATTATTATCAAAACAATTGAAAACCCTAAGATAAATGCGGAAAAAGCCTTAAAAGAACTTCTGGGTCATACCCCTTTTCAAGTCTTGGGTGGCGCAATTTTAGGAATTATCGTGGCCCTTTTAATGAATTAAAGACATCACAAAGCTCCTAAAGGCCATATAGCAATTGATAAAGAACAGTTTCCCTGTTTTTTTGCTATAATAATAAGGCATATATTTTGATAAGAATAGGTTAAAAAATGAATAGAGCAGAAGAAATAAAAAAACGCCGTACCTTTGCCATCATCAGTCACCCGGATGCTGGTAAAACAACAATAACAGAACAACTCCTTAAATTTGGTGGAGCCATCCGTGAGGCTGGAACTGTCAAAGCACGTAAAACAGGAAATTTTGCAAAATCGGACTGGATGGACATTGAAAAAGAACGTGGGATTTCTGTGACCTCATCAGTTATGCAGTTTGATTATGCTGGTAAGCGTGTGAATATCTTGGATACACCAGGACACGAGGATTTCTCAGAAGACACTTACCGTACCTTGATGGCCGTTGATGCTGCAGTCATGGTGATCGATAGTGCCAAAGGTATTGAGGCCCAAACTAAAAAACTTTTCCAAGTTGTGAAACGCCGTGGCATTCCTGTATTTACATTTATTAATAAATTGGACCGTGATGGACGTGAACCCCTGGATTTACTGAGTGAATTGGAAGAGATCTTGGGTATCGCTTCTGTGCCGATGAACTGGCCAATCGGTATGGGGAAAAATTTCCAAGGTCTCTATGACTTTTATAACAAACGTATCGAAGTTTACCAGCCTGAAAACGGTCAGCGCTTCATCGAATTTGGAGAAAATGGTGAGATTGATGCCAACCATCCACTGACAAGTAATCCTTTCTATGCACAAGCCATGGAAGATGCGGAACTTTTACTTGATGCCGGGAATGAATTTGACGAGGAAGAAGTACTTGCGGGTCAGTTGACACCTGTCTTCTTTGGTTCGGCCTTGACGGACTTTGGGGTTGAAACCTTCTTGGACACCTTCTTAACTTACGCACCAGAGCCTAACGGACATAAGACTATTGAGGATGAAATCATCGATCCATTACGTGAAGAATTCTCAGGATTTGTCTTTAAGATTCAAGCCAACATGGATATCCGTCACCGCGACCGGATTGCCTTTGTGCGGATTGTATCGGGCGAATTTGAGCGAGGAATGGGCGTGAAACTCCTTCGTACAGGGAAACAAGTCAAACTTTCAAACGTTACTCAGTTTATGGCAGAATCTCGTGAAAATGTCGAAAACGCTGTAGCAGGTGATATCATCGGGGTTTACGACACAGGAACTTACCAGGTTGGTGATACACTGACCACAGGTAAACTTAAAACGCCTTTTGAACCGCTACCCACTTTCACACCAGAACTCTTTATGCGCGTGACTGCTAAAAATGTCATGAAGCAAAAATCATTCCAAAAAGGGATTGAGCAGTTGGTACAAGAAGGGGCGATACAGCTCTATAAAACCTATACGACAGGGGAAATCATGCTTGGTGCAGTTGGACAACTGCAATTTGAAGTGTTCAAACACCGGATGGAGAACGAGTATAATTCAGAAATCATCATGACGCCAATGGGGAGCAAGACAGTCCGTTGGATTAAACCTGAAGATTTGGATGAAAAGATGTCGTCAAGCCGTAATATCCTTGCACGAGATCGCTTTGATCACCCGCTCTTCCTCTTTGAAAATGACTTTGCCATGCGTTGGTTTAAAGATAAATATCCTGATGTGGAATTGATGGAGCAATTCTCTGTTTAATATTCTGACAAATTACAAAAAAAGTCCTTAAGGACTTTTTTTATATGCAATGACTATCTCAAAAAATGTACGCGTGAAAAATCCAGTAATACCTTTTTTATATAACATATGTATATTGGTGGATTTGAAGTTGTCTCCTATGCTATAATGAAACCTATGCAAAATTATAGTAATATAAATAAAAAGAACAGAATATTGCAAATTATTTCAATGCTCTCCTTATTTATAGGTTTATCTAGTGTAAACTTTGATCAAGTTTTACCTGAGGAAGTAACTTACTCAACTCCAGTTAGTTTTTTACTTTTAGTCTATCGTATTATTGGATTTTTCGGTCTTGCTTATCTGGCACTTGTTTTTGTAAAGAATAAAGATATTTGGATGATGCAGGTCGCGAGACGTTCGAGGGGGAAAAACAAGCTCTTGGACTGGAAAAGAATCATTGCTGTCCCTTGTGTTTTATTTGCTTATTATCTTTTTCATCTTTCGATGATTCTGGTTGAGAATATAAATAATGCAGCTTTTAGAGCAGATTATATTTCCTTAAATTTAAATCTACTTGTTGAGCGTTACTTGCCTTTAGCTGGTATACTTCTTTTAGCTATAGGATTGGTTACACATATACCTGACAATAAGAAATTAAAAAAAGTATCCAATATTGCTGCGGATATTAAAGTTGAACATTTCTATATGGCTTTGCTGACGAGTGTGGCCTTTCTTGATCATATGACCCGTCGTGTAGTTTGGAATACAGGCTTTGGACCGGTAAATTCTGCAGGAAATCTACGCTTGGTTTATGTCGCAAATAATATTGTAGGACGTGATGACTTTTTACGCCTTTTTGGAAATTTTCTTTTCGCATTTATTGTTATTTGTGTTCTAAGCTATTTTATTGTCAAAGGGGCTCAAGCATTTAAAGCCAACGAAGTGAACTTTTCATTGGCTTTGACAAGCAGTTTACTTTTGGCTCTGATATTTAATTATTTTATCCAAGCATCAATGAAAGTTGAATCAGGACCTATGTTCTATGGTTACGTTGTTGTAGGGATGAGTCTCTTCCAAATCTTAGTTTTAACTTTGATTTTTATGGCTATCTATTTGCTGTTTAATCGTTACATGATTGCTACAGCAGTCATTATCCTCGTTTTTGGAAGCTTCACTGTCGGAAATGCAATAAAATTTTCTGAAAGACAAGAGCCTGTCTATGTTTCAGAACTTTCATGGTTAATGAATCTAAAGTCTTTGCTCTCTTTCGTTGATTTAAAATTGGTAGCTGTAGCTGCGACAGTACTATTAGTTCTTGTAACTCTTGTTATTTTATTAAGCCGAAAATTTTTCAAAGGTAAAATAATGTCTTGGAAAGAAAGAGGATGGACAGCGATCATTCTTATCGTTCTTGCTTTTCCCTTGGTTCAAAACTTCCGAAACTTTACTTCTCCAGATAAGCAGATAAATGTGCCGATTTTAACACAATATATCAAAGTTTCAAATGGGGATATTTTATGGAAAGGCTCACCAAATATTGCACGTGCCAAGTCTCTTTCTTACGTTTGGGTAAAGCAAATATTTGGTAAAGCAATGGATGAACCGGAAGGTTACAGTCAAGCCAAAATACAGGAGATTGTTCAAAAGTATAGCGATGAAGCGGAGAAAATCAACAAAAACCGCTCCTCGCAAATCACGGATCAAACAGTTATTTATCTTTTAAGTGAATCCTTGTCAAACCCTAACCGTGTCCAAGGCGCAACTTTATCAGAAAATCCTTTGAAAAATATTGATGAAATTAAGGCCAGTTCAACGGGCGGCTTAATGTATTCTAATGGTTTTGCTGGTGGAACGGCCAATATGGAAGCACAGACTTTAAGTGGACTTCCCAAAGTCAATTTTTCAAGCAATATTTCTACGATTAATTCGGATGTTTTTCCAAGTATGCCATTTATTCCTTCTATTTCTAATTACTTCCCGGAAAAAATTGCCCTTCACCCCGAAAATGCAACCAATTATAATCGTAATTCAATCTATAATAAACTTGGATTCGATCATTTCTATGCGCTCTCGGGTACAGATAAAGCTGATTTATTAACCGACCAAGAAACTCTCGACGGCAAGGTTTCAGATGCTCAAACATATAGAGATGTTTTAGATAAAATTGATCCCTCTAAGTCACAATTCTTTAGTGTTCTGACCATGCAAAACCATATGCCATACACGAGCTATTCTGGGTCTTCCACTATAACAGCTTCAGGGGAAGGTTACTCAGAAGCGCAAAATCAACTTCTGGAGAATTATGTTCGTAAGATTTCGGATACAGATAAAGCAACGAAAGAATTCTTAACAGAACTTGAGAAGATTGATAAAAAAATTACTCTGGTTTTCTATGGAGACCACTTGTCGAATGTCTTTCCTTCTGACTATGCTGGCTTCAAAGAGGATCCATTAAATGCCTATAAGACAGACTACTTCATTTGGACCAACAAAGGAAACACTACCGATAAACAAGTGGATTTAAGTTCAGCAACCTTTACGCCCGCTTTATTTGAAGCGACAGGCTCAAAAGTTTCACCTTACTATGCGCTCTTGTCGGATGTGATGTGGGAAGTTCCGGCAGCTTATAACTCGCCTCTATCTTCAACAGTAACCCTGACAGAAGAGCAAAGCAAGCGTATGGAAGATTTGAAGTTGGTACAATATGACTTAACCTCTGGTAAACATTATTTGAAAGAAGATTCTCCTTTCTTCAAATTGGAAAAATAAAAAGCACTTCTAGGAGTGCTTTTTTATTGGCTTTTTAGATGCTAAAAAAAATTTTTAAAAAAATAAAAAAGGTAAGCATTTACATCTTTAAAAGTATGATATAATAGTCAAGTTATATATTCAGGCGAGTTAAGACAAAGATTTTTTCGCCTGTAACTGAGCTTTCGAGCTTGGTCGTCATATTTGCCAGTGGCAAATTTAGAAAATTATAGGTGAAACAATTGAAATTCAACGAACTCGGCCTTTCAGAAGGCATTGTCGAGACGCTTACAGCTATCGGTTATGAGCAACCAACGCCCATCCAAGAGCAAACGATTCAACTCGCGCTCTCAGGACGTGACGTTCTTGGACAAGCTCAAACAGGTACTGGTAAAACAGCCGCTTTTGGCCTTCCAACAATCGAAAAAATTAATCCAGAAAATAAAGCGATTCAAGCTCTTGTAATCGCACCAACACGTGAACTTGCTGTTCAAGGGCAAGAAGAACTTTTCCGCTTTGGTAAATCTAAAGGACTTAAAGTCCGCACTGTTTTTGGTGGTTCAAGCATCGAAAAACAAATCAAAGCTCTACGCTCAGGTGCACATATCGTTGTCGGTACACCAGGACGTATGGTGGACTTGCTTAAACGTAAAGCACTTGACCTTTCACATCTTGAAACATTGATTCTTGATGAAGCAGATGAAATGCTCAACATGGGCTTCCTTGAGGATATCGAATTCATCATCGGTAAAACACCAGCAGAACGTCAAACATTGCTCTTCTCAGCAACTATGCCAAATGACATCAAAAAAATTGGTGTCAAATTCATGAAGAATCCAGAGCATATCAAAGTTGCGGCTAAAGAAATGACCGCTGATCGTATCGATCAATACTTTATCAAGACAAAAGAATTTGAAAAATTTGACGTCTTGACACGCTTGCTTGATGTTGAACGTCCAGAACTCGCTATTGTTTTTGGACGTACAAAACGCCGTGTGGATGAAATTACACGTGGTTTGAAATTACGTGGTTATCGTGCCGAAGGTATTCACGGTGACTTGGACCAAAACAAACGTTTACGCGTGTTACGTGATTTTAAAGGTGGCCACTTGGACATCTTGGTTGCTACTGACGTTGCAGCCCGTGGACTTGACATCTCAGGTGTAACCCACGTTTACAACTACGACATTACGCAAGACCAAGAAAGCTACGTTCACCGTATTGGACGTACCGGACGTGCTGGTAAGTCAGGTCGTTCTGTAACCTTCGTCAGTTACAATGAAATGGGTTATCTCCGTGCCATTGAAAAATTGACCAAGAAAGAAATGAAAGGCATGCGTCCGCCAACAAAAGAAGATGCTTATCAAGCTAGCCTTTCTGTTGCCATGGATGAAATCAAACGTGACCTCCAAGACGGTAGTCTTAAAGGTAAGTTGACAAAATTTGATGCTGATGCAGAACAACTCTTGGCAGAATATGATGTCAAAGAATTGGTAGCCATGCTTATCCAAAGCCGTGTGAAAGACCCTGACACAATGCCAGAAGTCCAAATCACAGCAGAACGCCCATTACCATTTAATGGTGAAGGCAAAGGCTTCAAGGGCAAAGGTAAAGGCGGCAAAGGTGGCGGCCGTTATGGGCGTGACCGCAATAACAACAATCGCGGTGGCCGTGGTGGCGATCGTGATGGCAAGGGCGGTTACCGTGGAAAAGGCGGCGACCGTGACCGCGACGACAAGAAACGCAACTGGCGTGATCGCGACGATAAAAAACGTGACTACTACAAGAAAGACCGTAAACCAAAAACACAAGGCAGCGAAAAACAAGCTGGCTTCGTGATGCGTAACCGCGGTGACAAATAAGAAAAATTGCCAAGGAGAAAAAGTCTAATTCTCTATTGTCAACATTAAACTCTCAGCTCAATGCTGAGTTTTTTTTTGCTTTAAATTAAGTTGTCTTATCTTGAAAATACAAATAATTTCTCTTCTTCAGGAGAAATAATAATTCTGGAGTAGTGTCCAATCGTAGAAAACACAAAAACATTACAAAAACATTAGAGGATTTAAATTTTATTTTTATTTTCCCATATCTTTTTTACTTTTGAAATAAATGTTATATAATTGTTTTGTAACCGAAACGTAATTATGGAAATTCTAGAAATCTAAAAGACTGTATGGTGTAATTTTTGATATATCATGAGTTGTGATTTCACCTAGAAAGGAGGTAGTCAAATGAGCAAGACTCAGTTACAGCCAGATAATATAAAAGATTGGGATCTTAGTGGTGGAGGTGGTTTTACCTTGTCAGCTCTTGAGTTTTCACAAGATATTCAAGAACAGCTCAATGAAGTGAAAAGAATTCTCGCAGCAAGCGAAGCGAAGCAAGAGGATACGCCATTCGTAGATACGCCATTCGTAGATACGCCATTCGTAGATACATCATCCGATAGGTCGGGAAGTGAAGGAATAACAGAGGGGGACACAAGTGTTACTTCAAAAACAGATCAAGTTTTAAGAGAAAAAGAACTTGTATCGGAAGATTCCGATAAGATGGGGGAACGCAAAGTAGTAGCGTCAGAAAACCTTTCTTACCATTACTATAATGCTTTTCCTCAAGAAGCAAAACAGTATCCAACGCTGCTTATTAGTAAGATGACAGCATCCCCAACTGTACGTTCAGATTTTTATCACCCGGGATGTCCAGAGTTGGATTTCGATACTTATCAGGATAAACAGCCTGCTAAGTCCAAGTCAAAGGGTGCAAGTCTTATAAGCAATGCCTTCTTTTACTTGATTATTATTGTACTCTTGATTTTTGTAGAATCACGCTTGATTTTACAGGATGAAGCCAGCAAACCAGTCAACATTGGTGGTTTTTCTCCGATGACTGTTCTCTCTAATTCAATGAGGAGTGTTTATCCGAGAAATAGCTTTCTCTTGACGCGTCAGGTTGATGCAAACACACTGGATATTGGTGATGACATTACCTTCATTACAGAGTCAGACCGGGTGGTGACACACCGTATCACTGGAATTGAAGAGAATCATCTTCGTACACGTGAGCGTGGGTTTACAACGAAGGGTGTTGATAACCAGAGAGAAGATAGTGATATGGTTCATGCAAGTAATATTGTCGGTCAGGTTATTTTCTCGAGCTACCCTCTAGGTAGAGCCATTCACTTTATCCGGAATAATCTTGTTGTGTCTGTTATTGTCATGCTGATCGCAATGTTGTTACTCCATGAAATTATGAATTTCATCGTTATGGCTATTAAACAGAAGCGGTTTAAATCTGGAAATAAAAGAAAGAGAAACCGTCGTGCTGTGACAGAAAGGAAACCTCTGTCTCATGAAGCTAGATAACTTTTTTTCGAGAGTGACTTTAAAAAAACGATACTTTATCCCTGTTTTATTAGTAGTGATTTTGAGTTTGAGTACAACAGGAACTTTTACATGGACTTCTATAGATCAGCGCGTGATAAATGAAACACGACATGAAGGCGCTCCTGGTGGCCGTCTGCACGATGATTTTGAGGGTTTGGATCATATCATGAGTCGTGGACGCGGCAGAGGCAGAGTGAATAAGGATATCTATGTTGAAAATTATTCTTCCAGAAATATATTGGCACGTGTACGACTTAGTGAGTATCTGGAGATAGGCGAAGGCGCTGGAACTGAAGGCACTCTTAATCAGGCAAGTCCGCCCAATGATGCAGGATTAGATTCAGCAACGTTGAGTGATAAGAGCTCATGGGCTATCGTTAGACCTGATGGATACCTCTCTGATGGGACAACACCATCCACTTTACGCAATTACGTAGGTCTTTATCTTGGTGATGATAATAGCCGCCCCAAAATTTTTATGCCCACCTTCAACCGGAACAATCAAAATCAAGAGTCGAACACCACAGGTCAAGGACTGGAACTGCTGACGGGTACATTCAATACCAACTTAGGTATAGCGATGCCAGGGACTCATGATCAGTGGACACTGGGGCAGACACATACGTCAACCTTACGAAGCTGGAATGAAGTGAGCAATGCAGAAGTCTTAACACCTAATGTGACGCATACAGCTCAGGAGACAGTTGAGTCGGAAAATGGAGGTTACATGACCATGAGTCAGTGGATTGCAGCTGATCGTCCAACAGGGAACTTCTGGGTACATGATACGGATGGTTGGATTTATTGGGCAAACTGGTTGCCCAAAGCCACTGCTACTAGTCTTTTACTTGATGCCTTGGATATCAAATTTGATACAGAAAACACTTATTATGGGATGCATGCAGAGGCAGAGTTGGCGACAGTGGAAGATCTAGACAACTGGGTTGGCGTGACTTCATTAGCACGTGATCTACTTGAGCGTATCACATAAATTAGAAACAAAGAGAAACAAAAGAATAACCAATGAAAGGGGGTGGTTAATTGAAATAAATTATAGCCACTCGATAAAAAGAAGGCATTGAACTGAGGTAAATCAAAAAATAAAAAAGGAGAACAAGGAAATTATGAAAAAGAGAACAAAAAATCTTATCAAAATCGGCGGACTCGCTGCCGTACTAGCTCTAATCGGAGGCACCTTCGCCTTTACGAGCTTTGGCCAACGCGCCCTCAATATCACAGAGGGTACCAATCGTCCTGAATATGGGGGACGTGTGCACGACTATTTTGACGATGAGTCAGGGAATAAAGATGTCTTTTCGGAAAACTTTGGTACCAGTCAATTGTTTACACGTGTAAAACTTACAGAACTCTTTACCAAAAATGGGGTATCTATTGTTGATGAGCCAACTATCGATGTCAATGATCCAGAGACTTGGCCGACTTGGATTCCAGGACCTTCAGGAATAGCTGGTAGCGAAGCTGCGGGCACACGTATTGGTATTAATGAGCCGATTAATCAGTATTTCCATCTGAGCTTGGGACAATCCACACATGGAGATGACCGTCCATGGTTCCTCCCAACCTTTAACTTAGACCCACTTTCTATGATGACTGCTGCAGCAGGTGCAGGGTTTGACATGGAGCATGAAGGCGTGACTCACCCAGGTGGCGGTACAGCGAATTACTGGGGAGCAGGAGATATTTCTTTCGCGCTTCCAGTAGCAGGAGACTCGGCAGAAGAGCATGCGGTGCAACAAGTCCTTGATCAAGAGCGTCCACCGTTGACATATGCTCAATGGCTGAATGCTGGAACACCTGTTGGTAACTTCTGGGTTATCGACCAGGATACAGGCTGGGCATACTGGGCGAACTTCTTAGCAGGTGGAGCAGCAACGAGTTTCCTCGTAGACAGCAAGCTTCCACAAGGTGCTTTAGCTGACATTGAGGGCGATTGGTCATATCAACTCCATGTTATTGGTCAATTTGCTTCTGAAGGAGATATTTCACAATTTTGGGAGTCTGATGATGCCGCAGGACTTAGTACAGAACATGGCGAAAGAGTTATTGAAGAGATTTTAGATGCACAGACTCCTGCACCATAAGAGTTGGGAAGTCAGAAATTAGAAATTTATAATTCTTTAAATTAAAGAAAGGAGGACCGCTTTGAGTAGAATCAAGCACATTTTCAGTAAGTTGAATGTGAGGCATCGTGTCCTCCTTTCTGCTCTTTTATTGACACTGATAGCCACGGGAATTACAGGGACCTTGGCGTGGAGTAGCGGCAGACAAAGTGCGCTTAATCAGGGGCAAACCAGTACAGAAATGCGCCCCGTTCATTTGCTGAAGTTAGAGAGGGATACGGAAGGAAACCAAACAGAAATAGCTGTTCCAGGAGCTGACTTTGTCCTCTACAATAATCAGGACCCAGAAAATCCAGTACAAATACAAACCACTTTTACGACAGATCAAGAGGGAAGAATCACGGTTTCGCTTCCACCGGGGCAGTACTTCTTCCAAGAAATTCGACTGCCTTATGGTTTTGCGCCAGACTTGGATTCGGATAATCAACCGATACGGCGGTATGACTTTACCGTTACGATGGACACGACAAATGATAGTCCCGTAGTGACAGTTTATAACCGCCGCTTATCCGGAGATTTGATTATTGAGAAAACCTTGGTGAATGATGATGGGCAGGAACTTTCGGATGAGCAGCGCACCCAACTTTTTGAATTTCGTGTAACTTTTTCAGACAATGGAACTTATGAATACCAAATCAATGGCGAAGGCGACATGCATGAGCTAGCTTCAGGGGAAACGCTAAAGCTAGCTCATGGACAGCGTGCAGTCTTTACCAATATCCCTGTCGGTGTGCATTACACTGTCGAGGAAGTTGACATGACTCATGGTCAAGCTAATAATTCTTCGGGTAATATCAGTACTACTCCCTCTATAGTAGCTTTTACCAATCGGGACATGACGCGCCGAGGGACTCTCATTTTGGAAAAAGAAGTGCAAAACTCGGATGGTTCTCCTGTGACAGATGAGCAGAAGTTACTTGACTTTGAGTTCGAGATAGAATTTTCAAATGTACCTGATGGTGCTTCCTTCCGCTTTACCACTAACCGTTATCAAATTGATGATGACCCAAACAACGATGATGACATCCGTGAAGGGACAGTTACCAGCGGTGATACACTCACTCTTCGTCACGGGGAAATTCTTACCATTCATGATTTACCAGTGGGCGCTTCTTATCAGATTCGTGAATTAGATACTCCAGATTTTGTTTCTGGCACAGGCACCGTTGAGGGGAACATTGTACAAGAGGCTAATAATAGGCATCGATTTATCAACAGTTATCAAGTTGGCGGCGTTGAGCCTACTCCGGGAGCCCTGTCCTTTGAAAAACAAGTTATTTCAGAGGATGAGGCAGCGCGTGAAAGAGAGTTTGAATTTGAAGTTACTTTCGAACCGAATGAAAATCAAGTCTTCCAATATCGGATTGTTGAAGGGACTACAGAGGGCGCGTTGCAGGACTTTGTTTCTGGCGATACCATTCGCCTGAGACATGGTCAGAAAGTTGTCTTTCCTGACCTGCCTCCTGGTTTGACTTACACTATCCGTGAGATTCCAAGTGATGACTTCTTTGAATCAATTGATGAGGTGAGTGGTACAACACTAAGTGGTGGCAGTTCACACCATGTCTTTGTAAACCGGGAAATACCGAGTGGTTCGGCTCATTTGATTATTGAAAAAAATGTTTTGGGTGTGGGTTACAATGCCGATCATGAGTTCTTGTTTGATCTTTATATCAATGGAGTAAGGCAGGAGGAAGTGATTCGCCTGAGAAGCGGTCAGTCTTCAGAACCAATTGAGCTTGAACTTGGCGATCGTTGGCGTGTTGTTGAGCGTGACAGTTACAGTAGTGGCTTTAGTCAGGAGAGCATCAGCAATGCTACGGGAACCGTTGGGCAGGTGCATATTGGACAGAATATTTATGTCCGTCAAACCAACCGTTACATCCGTGAGACTATCAATTTGTCCGGTCTTAAGACCTGGGAAATGCCAACAGGTGTGCAACCTCCTCAGCATATTACCGTCCAACTCATGCAAGGCAATATTGTGGTTCGGCAAATCAATGTTGAAGGGCCTCATTGGACTTACAGCTTCGAAAATTTACCGAAATTTGACAATGAAGGCAATGAAATTCACTATACTATCCGAGAGGTACCCGTTTCAGGTTGGCAAACGGAAACGAATCCTGACAATATTAACCTGCATAATGTTTGGGTAGACCCTGTTATAGCTAGATTAGAGATTGAAAAGCAAATCACAGGAGATGCAGCACCGAATGACGAACGCTTTGAGTTTGTCATGAATCCTGGCGGGCATGTTGTGACTATAACGAATAATGGTCGTATAAGTTTCCCAGAGCTTTCCTTTGATCGTCCAGGGACGTTTGAATTTACCATTCATGAAACACGAGGAAGTACTTTAGGTTGGGTTTATGACAATTCCGAGTACAAATGGTTTGTTAAAGTTGAACAAGGAACAGATGGTTTACTTTCCCTAACTGAGCAATGGCTAACCAAAAATGGAGAGCGTATTGATGGTTTAAGGCCTGTCTTTACCAACCGTTTTGATGCTTCGGCATTGCTTGGCGAAACAATAGATATTCCAGTGAAAAAGGTTTGGAATCATAAAGAATTGACCACAGACTTGCAACCTCACATGATTGTTGTACAGTTAATGACTGGGGATAAGGAAATAAGCCGTAGAAAAGTTACGGCAGAAAGTGATTGGGAAACTGTTTTCCAAAATCTACCGCGCTATGATTCTCAGGGAGAAGTAATTGATTATCAAGTAAAAGAGCTTGAAGTCAATGGCTATGCTGCTAAAATAAGAGGAAGTGCTCAAAAAGGCTTTACTATTCAAAATACTTATGTCGGAATGAAAGAACCACCAAGTCAGGCACCAGCACCAGATAGACCAAGTACGACAGAGCGCTTACCTGATGTAGGTGATAGATTGACGCTTGTGGCTATTGCTTTAGGGCTTGTGTGTCTAAGAATCGCTTATCTTCTCTATAAAGAAACCAGAAGCAAAAAAGATTAGTCCGAGATTTCTAAATCAATATAAAAATGGATGGAAGTGATATTCCTCCATTTTTATATTGTGTATATATGGGATAAATAAATCAATAAACTATCATCTATATCTTGTTTTGAGTCATAGGGTTCATTGAACGAAACTTTAAAAGAGAAAGAAACCATCTCCTGTTCCATTTGATATAAAATATAAGAAGGAAGGAGAATATATATCTAAAATATGATAGAATAAACACTATGACAAATAATACTTTTAAATCAGGATTTGTAGCCATTTTGGGCCGTCCCAATGTTGGGAAATCAACATTTTTAAATCATGTGATGGGTCAAAAGATAGCGATCATGAGCGACAAGCCGCAAACAACGCGGAATAAAATTCAAGGAATCTATACGACAGACAAGGAACAAATTATCTTTATTGATACACCAGGTATCCATAAACCGCATAATGCCTTGGGTGATTTTATGGTACAGTCTGCCTATTCTACTCTTCGTGAGTGTGACATGGTACTTTTCATGGTTGCTGCTGACGAGCCGCGCTCAACTGGTGAGAACATGATCATTGAACGCTTGAAAACAGCAGATGTTCCCGTTATTTTAGTGGTCAACAAGATTGATAAAGTGCATCCAGATGCCCTTTTTGAAACTGTTTCAGACTACACTTCACAAATGGACTTTGCAGAAGTTGTGCCGATTTCAGCACTTCAAGGCAACAACACGGAACGTTTGCTCGAAACCTTGAGCAACAAGCTTGAGGAAGGGCCTCAGTATTTCCCAGAAGACATGGTGACAGATCACCCAGAGCGCTTCTTAGTCAGTGAAATGATTCGTGAAAAAATTCTTCTTTTGACGCGTGAAGAAGTGCCGCATAGCATTGCGGTTACCACAGATTCGATGAAGCGTGATGAAGAAACCGGAAAAATTCATATCATGGCAACAATCATTGTGGAACGTAAGAGTCAGAAAGGGATAATTCTTGGTAAAGGCGGCGACATGATTCGTAAGATAGGTAAAATGGCCCGCCGTGATATTGAGTTGATGCTGGGTGATAAAGTTTATCTTGAAACATGGGTCAAGATTAAAAATGACTGGCGTGACCGTAAGATGGATTTATCCGACTTTGGTTACAAGAAAGAAGATTATATGTAAAAGTTGGCTCGTTAGAGCTGCTTTTTTATTATATCGAAAAAACCAATATAATCTATTGATTTTAATAAAGAAATAGACTATAATATTGATAGGTTCAATATTTGATGAGTGGAAAGAGCCCCCAGCTTTTGTATGGGATGTGCTGTATTCTTCCTTCATCAGCCCCAATAATTAGGATAGGATGTTGCAAACAGATGCCTGAGTTACCAGAAGTCGAAAATGTACGCCGAGGCTTGGAAAAGCTGGTGAGAAATAAAAAAATATTAGAGATTGAAAGTTCTTATCCACGAATGGTTTTAACAGGATTCGAGGTGCTAAAAAAAGAACTTGAAGGTCAAGTCATCAAAGATATCCGGCGCCGTGGGAAGTACTTGCTTTTTGATTTTGGCCAGTGGACCTTGATTTCCCATTTACGTATGGAGGGGAAATATCGGGTGGAACCCCTGGACTTTGTAAAACAAAAGCATGATCATGTCTTTGTCAAGTTTTCAGATGCGACACTTATTTATGCAGATGTCCGCAAGTTTGGGACTTGGGAATTATTGAAAAGTCAGGATGTTGAACGTTATTTCATTTCGAAAAAGATTGGCCCAGAGCCCAGCTTTGAAACCTTTGATGAGGGGATTTTTTCTGAAAAATTAAAGAAATCGAAAAAAAAGATAAAACCTTATCTTTTAGATCAGACTTTAGTTGCTGGGCTAGGAAACATCTATGTTGATGAGGTACTTTGGCGCTCACAAGTGCATCCTGAAATGTTGGCTTCAGACTTGAGTGAATCTCAAATTCACCGCATTCATGATTATACGATTGACGTCCTCCAAACGGCAGTTGAACGGGGAGGCTCTAGTATACGGACTTATAAAAATGCGATGGGTGAGGAAGGAAGTATGCAGGAATTGCTCATGGTTTATGGCAAGCAAGGGCAACTTTGTCCGAATTGTCAGCACGCGGTGATTGAAAAGATAAAGGTCGCAGGACGCGGCTCACATTTTTGTCCATATTGTCAAAAAGTATAGTGAAAACTTCAATTTTTTACGTACTAAAATATGCGGTGCAATCAGTTTCAAACAAAATTAAAAATGCTATAATATAAAGAGCAAGAGATTAACGGAGAAAATAATGGCTACAAAGAAAAAGAAAAAATTAGAAGATATCACAAAAAAATATGGTGCAGAACGTGAAAAAGCCTTAAAAGATGCGCTTGACCTTATCGAAAAGGATTTTGGTAAAGGTTCTTTGATGCGTTTGGGTGAAGCTGCGAGCCAAAAAGTTCAAGTGACAAGTTCAGGAAGCTTGGCTTTGGATATTGCACTTGGTGCCGGTGGTTATCCGAAAGGTCGTATCATCGAAATCTACGGACCAGAAAGTTCTGGTAAGACTACGGTTGCGCTGCATGCGGTTGCTCAAGTGCAAGCCGAAGGCGGGATTGCTGCCTTTATCGATGCGGAGCACGCTTTGGATCCTGTCTATGCTGCAGCGATCGGTGTCGACATTGACCAACTTCTTTTGTCACAACCTGACTATGGTGAACAAGGCTTACAAATTGCTGAAAAATTGATTGAATCTGGTGCAGTGGACCTTGTTGTTGTCGACTCTGTTGCTGCCTTGACACCCCGTGCCGAAATTGACGGTGAAATCGGAGATTCGACAGTTGGTTTGCAAGCACGTATGATGAGTCAAGCCATGCGTAAGCTTGCTGCAGGCATCAACAAAACAAAAACAACAGCAATCTTTATCAACCAATTGCGTGAAAAAGTTGGTGTTATGTTTGGGAGTCCTGAAACAACACCTGGTGGTCGTGCCTTGAAATTCTATGCTTCTGTACGTTTAGATGTTCGTGGCAGCACAAAAATCGAAGAAGGTTCCGGTGACAACAAAACAGCCATTGGTAAATTAACGAAGATTAAAGTCGTTAAAAACAAAGTTGCGCCACCGTTTAAAGTTGCTTTAGTAGACATCATGTTTGGTGAAGGTATTTCTAAAACAGGTGAACTCTTAACCATTGCCGTTGAAGAAGGCATTGTGAAGAAAGCAGGGGCTTGGTTCTCTTATAATGACGAAAAAATCGGTCAAGGTGCGGAGAAAGCGAAAGCCTTCCTTAAAGATAATCCTGAAATTTTCAATGAAATTGACCGTAAAGTACGTCAAAATCACGGTTTGATTGAAGGTGATGAAGCGGATGAAAAAGAAGAGGTTAAACCAGCAAAAGCAGATGAAAAAGCAAAAGTTGAAGCTGCTGGCGTAGAAGAAATCGAGCTTGAATTAGAATAAATAAAAAAACTTCTGCATTCAGAAGTTTTTTATTTATAAGTCAACTGCTTTTTCTTTACGTAGATAAGAAATAATCCCGAAGACGACGATCCAGATTGCTGAACCAATCGCTGGTATACGTGTATCTTTGAAGAAGAAGAGGGAAATAAAGATTAAGCCAAATGCGACGATAGTTACTGGAACTAAGACGTTTGGCATTGGAACCTTGAAGCCGTCTTCAAGATACTCGCTTGATTTTCTATATTTTGTATAAGCAATCAAGGTCATGATATAAACAATCAAGAAGAGATTAGTCGCAACACTTGTGATAAAGACAAAGCCGTTAGACACACCTGGAATAAGGGAGATAAATGGAGCTAAGAAAATCAGCGCCGCTGTGAAGAAAAGCGCATTTGTAGGAATACCATTTTTCGAAAGTTTTGTGAAGGGCTGTAATGCCTTGTCTCCATGTAATTTTGAAAGAGAGAAAAGATTACGTGTAGTTGAGAAGAGTGCTGAATTAAGTGCGGAAGCTGCAGAAGTCAAGACGACAAAGTTAATGACTGCAGCTGCCCACTTGAAACCGATAAGGTCAAAGACCATCACGAATGGGGATTGATCCGCAGGAATATCTGTCCAATGATAGATAGACATAATCGCAGTAAGTGCTCCGATATAGAAGATTAAAATACGAATCGGAATTTGATTAATTGCTTTTTTAAGTGTTGGGCGTGGGTCCAAGGTTTCAGCAGCAGTCATTCCGATGAATTCCATCGCAACAAAGGCAAACATCACCATTTGGAAGCTTCCGATGAAGTTTGTGACGCCATTAGGGAAGAAGGAGAAGTCCTTCGTCACATTGCTTAAGCTAACTGTTGTACCGTCTGCTTGGAAGCCACTGAAGGCCATGATGATAGCAGTAACAATCAACCCAACGATAGCAACGATTTTTATCATCCCAAACCAAAACTCTGTTTCACCGAAGAATTTAGCATTGAGTGTGTTTAAAGCCGTTAGGGCCAAGAGAATAACTGTTTCGGTCAGCCAGACAGGCACACTTGGTAACCAAAACTGAATGTAGACCCCGACAGCGGTTAGCTCAGCCATAGCCATAAAGATAACAACAAGCCAATAAGACCATTGAATAAAATATCCGGCCTTGTTGCCCAGATAGTGACTGACGAAGTTAAGGAAGGAGTGTTGCTCAGGATCCATATAGAGCATTTCACCGATTGCACGGAGCAAGATGAACATCAAGGCCCCAATAATGATATAAATCAAAAGAATGGATGGACCAGTCATACTGATAGATTGACCTGCCCCTAAGAAAAGCCCTGTTCCGATAGTTCCCGCTATTGCAATAAGCTGGATGTGACGATTTTTCAGACCTCTTTGGGTCTGATTGTTTTCATTATTCATAAAAACCTTTCTGTAATTTTATGTACAATTATAGACATTATCAGTTAATTATATCTTTTTTGAATTAATTTGGCAAGATGAGGTGACACAAGTTTAGAACAGACTTCTAAAAAATGTCATTTATTGTAGATCAAAAAAACAAAGAAAGTTATCTAAAGAGGGTTGAGAAAAAGCAGTAAAGCTGCTTTTTTTGGTATAATAAGATTATGTTAATCATAAATGAACAGTTGTTTGAAATTGATGATTTAATCGATGAAGTGGTTAAGGATTTTTTGGAATTACCTGAAGTCGCTGCTTATCGTGCTTTGAAAACGACTTTTGAAGAAGATGAAGACTTACAAGCTAAGCTCCAACTTCTTACAGAAAATCAGGAGTATATCGCTTTTAGGCCAGAACTGGCCCAGCTCAGAAAAGAAATCCTGCTTAATGAGAAGGTTTATCAGCTCCGTATAGCTGAAAATGATTTGCAAGAGTTGCTATCCGAGTTAACAAAAGACATCAGTTCAGCAATTTCAGCACACATTTTTGTAGATGAAAATTTACCCTTGAAAGGAGGAAGCCGTCATGGACGCCATCATTGATAAAGAAATAGTGACAAAGAAATCGGAAGATAAGACAGTTCGTCCGCTTGAAAAGCAAGGGAGAATTGCGCTTTTTGTCTATTGCAACTCTTACAAAGGGAACAGACAGCTTAGCCACTATGGGGATCTTGGCTATACAAGTCGCAAAGCACATTATAGCTTGCTTTATGTGAATGAAGAAGATGTTTCCGAGACAATCAAGAAACTTAAGGCACTCAAATTTGTGAAACGAGTACGCCCAAGTCATCTGAAAGATCTCAACCAGAATTTCTCTGAAGCTTTCGCGGAGACAAATGCAGCGATTAAAGGACAACTTGAAGCTGCTTTAGGCAAATTGTAATGAAGATAAGACATCATAGACACAGCCTTACAAGCTCTGGTCTACAAAAAAACTGCCATTAGGCAGTTTTTTCAATGTGACGAAGATAATTTTGAATAAGGGCTTGTGAGCAATTTTCGATGTGTAAACATTCAGTATCGGTATAAATCAAAGTAGAGGGTACTTGGGTAAACTCATTTTTATAAAATTCCTGAGCATTCTTAATCATTTGTTTTTTAGCGAACTGGCGATGGGTAATAAAGTCAGCGGTTGTGAGCTTTATTTCACAGAGAATTTCATGGCGCATTTGATTGTTATAATCCAGTATGTTAAGGTTGTCCAGTCTCTCCTGTAAAGCTAAGATGAATTTTCGCCCGTACTTTCTTCCGTGTAGATTTATCGTCAGGAAATCAGAAGAAATCTTTTGGAGGCGATCAAAGCTTGCGTTGAGATTTTCGATATTTTTGGGAAGGTCACTGTTGTCACGTAACTCTTTAGCTGCAGCAAGTGTAGCTATTGGATAGAGGTACCAGCTGTGCGCATCAAATTCGGAAAATTGATTGAGAATGGGCGTGAAAAAATGATGAATATCATACATGAGAGTTATTGTTTTCCTTGTTAAAATCTTTAATATTATTGTTTATCAGTTGTGTATCCACGTTGTATAGTGTACCAAATTTTATATAGGAGACCAAATTATATGCAAAAAAGTGCTGAACCGCACTTTTATTGCTTTTTCAGATGGCGCAAACAGTCTAAGAAGCGCACAACTTTTGATTTTGAAAAACGAAATTCAATATGATTTTTTTTCAAGAAAGCAAGGAAATCTTTTTTACCTTGTTCACTATCAGTCACCTCTAACTCCAACTCATAATCAGTATGGCCAAGATAGTCGTTCTTATCCAGAGCAGCAAGACCAATAGGGAGATGCTGTTCGTAGCGGATCGTGGTTAAACTACCAATTAGAGTAATACTCTCCAAATCTACCCCACGTTCGACTAAAATGTCGCAGATTTCACTCAGGTCAGTTTTACCGCAAGTGATACTTTTTTGCGCGAGCAGATATTGTGCTTCTTCAAGCGTGAGGTCGATATTATGTTCGATATTCCCGACCTGTTGAGGAACCTTGAGTGTCATTTCTGCTGAACGATCAAAGGTACGGATACGCAGAGCGAGCTTTTTCTTACGCAGTGTAAAATCTTGAGAATCAAGATAGTGGTTGGTCTGTCGGACCGGAGTGACATGTGAAAAAAGTGTTTTCAAGCGGTCATACTCCGGCATAGAGAGCATCGTCTTATGCTCAATTTCTAAATTTGTTGACATTTTTATGTATAAAAAGATGCTCTGTTTAGATTACTCTTTACAAGATCTCCAAGAGAGGCATCCTCCCTTCTTATTAAAATGATGATTGATCTATTATCTAAAAGTATATCAAAAGCCTGTATCTAAGTAAAGCCAGAAAAGAAGAGAAAGCTCCTTTGTTACGGACTACAGTGCCATTAAAACAGCATTTCGCTTCTTTTTCATAGTCGTAAATTAGTCAAGCTGTCTAGTGAATAGGGGCGATATATGGTATAATTGAGAAAGACCTGTAATAAAATACAAAGGAGAATTGATCGAGCGTCAATTTGGATAAGCATATGACTGAAAGTACAGCAACTGAATTTAACTGGGAAGAATTTCTTGATCCTTATGTCCAAACGGTTGGGGAACTGAAAATCAAACTTCGTGGTGTGCGTAAGCAATTTTTAAAGAAAAAACTTTACTCACCGATTGAGTTTGTCACGGGGCGCGTGAAGCGACGTGATTCGATTCGGAAGAAAGCAGCCATGCGAGGGTATACGAAAGAAACAATCCGGGAAATGGAAGATATTGCTGGTGTGCGTGTCATGGTGCAGTTTGTTGATGATGTCTGGGATGTTTTAGAGCTTTTACGAAAACGTAAAGACTTAAAAATTATCGAAGAGCGGGACTATATCCATAACCAAAAAGCAAGCGGATATCGTTCATATCACGTGGTTATTGAGTATCCGATTGATATGATTGAAGGCGCTCAAGTGGTGCTTGCCGAAATTCAAATCCGGACCTTGGCAATGAATTTTTGGGCAACGATTGAACATTCCTTAAGTTATAAATATGGTGGGGTGATCCCTGAGGAAGTCCGAGAGCGCTTGAGCGCTGCGGCGCAGATGGCTGCGCAGTTGGATACGGAAATGGGTGCGATTCGTGAAGATATTCAAGAAGCCCAATTGCTTTTTGATGACCCGCAAGCAAGACTGGACTACAAGAAAGAAAACGGAGAAGACAATGAGCTCTGGTAAAAAGATCTGGTTGGTAGGGAATTCAAGTGAAAAATCACAAAAGACGCTGTTAGAACTAACAGCGCTTTTGCAGTCAAAAAATTTCAAGTTTGAAAAGGAAAATCCAGAAATTGTTATTTCAGTCGGAGGAGATGGTACGCTCCTCAAAGCCATGCACCTCTATGAGAACAAGCTGGATAAGATTCGTTTTGTCGGCGTTCATACGGGACATCTGGGCTTTTATACCGACTTTATGAACACCGATCTTGATAAGGTGGCGCTTGCCCTAGAGTCTGAAACAGCTGAGCATGCGGTCCATTATCCCCTTTTGCGGATACGTGTGAAATTTCAGGACGGTTCAGAAATGCTCCACTATGCACTGAACGAATCGACGATTCGTCGAACGTCTAAGACTTTAGTTGCGGATATCAGGATTTCGGATTTTCTCTTTGAAAAATTTCGAGGCGATGGCTTATCTGTATCCACACCAACGGGATCAACAGCATATAATAAATCTATTGGTGGCGCCGTTTTACATCCGCGTGTGGAAGCCATGCAGATGGCCGAAATAGCCAGTCTTAATAATATTGTTTATCGGACATTAGGGGCACCAATGGTTGTTGCGAAGAAAGACAGTATCATTATCTGTCCAGAAGATGTTGAGGATTATAGTGTTACTGTTGACCAGCTGACCTTCAACTACGAAAAAATTGAAGCCATCGAGTACAGCATGGATGGTAAAACCATCGCTTTTGCAAATTGTGCCCATACAAGCTTTTGGGAACGTGTCAAAAATGCGTTTATCGGCGAGGTGGAATAATGCTGCAAGCACCTTATATTGCTTATAGAGTGTTTCTTGGCATAATTATATTTACAGAGCGAGCAAATATGGTATAATAAAGTTCTGTTCTAGGCAAACTCCGACATATGTTGGAGTTTTTAGATGGAGAAAAATCAGCCCAGAGAGTGGGAGAATACTTCAACAGTAAGGTAACCAATGTCAGAGCAGACTTAAAAGGAGAAGTTAAACAGTGGAATTTTCATTTACAAATACAATTGATGGAAGTACGGTAAAGGCCCTACTTAAACGTCATGGCGTTTCCAAGCGCTTCCTTTCACATATTAAATTTGACGGCGGTGAGATTTTAGTGAATGGTATGGAGCGTAATGTTCTCTTTCCTTTACAAGTGGATGATGTTGTTACGATTGTCACACCTATCGAGCAAGGTACTGATTTATTGATTCCTGAAGATATTGACCCAGAAGTCGTTTTTGAAGACGATCATTATTTGATTGTGAACAAACCTGCAGGACGCACTTCAATTACGGGACGTTTACACCCGACAGGAGCTATGTCTAACATTGTAAAGGGTTATATCGTACGAAAGAAATATGAGGACCAAACGGTACACATCATTACACGATTGGACCGTGATACGAGTGGCTTGATGATTTTTGCTAAACATAGTTTGGCTCACTCTCTCATCGTACACCCTAAATATAAGGACAGTGTGACCAAACGCTATTATGCCATTATTCATGCAGACGAGAACTTGCCCAAAACAGGGGAAATTAATTTGCCCATCGGTCGGGTTGAAACATCAATCATTGAGCGACGTGTGCATCCTGAAGGGAAAGAGGCCAGAACAAGTTATGAAGTTGTTGCAGAGAAAAATGGCTTGATGCAGCTAGATGTGGTTTTACATACCGGCCGTACACACCAGATTCGTGTTCATTTTTCACATCTGGGGCATATTCTTGTCGGGGACGAACTTTATGGCGGCAATCATGACCTTATTGGGCGTCAAGCTCTCCATTGTCATCATTTACAATTTGTCCATCCCTTTACAGACGAATTGATTGATATTGAGTTAGAAATGCCTGAAGATATGCAAAAACTGATGCGTTAGTCTTTCAATGTTAAAATAAACCCATTTCGAGTGCTAGGCGTGCATGCTAGCCCTCTTTTATCGGTAAAAAATAAAAAAGTGGTCTCTCTGTTTCGATACCGCTTTTTCTTGTGCCTCAATTTCTTGCTTGCATTTGCAAGGCAGTTGAAGTTGACAAGCGCTATAAAAAATCTTCTGCCGACACAGAAGATTTTTTTATTTATTTTTTAAAGTCCCAACCTTTGATAATTTTAACACCAGTAATTTTTTCTGGATTGACAGGAGATGATTCTTCTTGTGGGTTATTTGGGTTCGCTTCCACTTTTCCTGCAGCAATTTTATCCACAACATCCATGCCTGAAATCACTTGTCCAAAGACCGTGTATTGTCCGTCAAGGAAAGGTGAGCCACCTTTTTTATAAGCATCGATAATCTTTTCGGGATATTTGCTTGTACTTAAGCCTTGCTCAGCTGCTTGAGGATTTTGGACGATAAAGAATTGCGAACTGCTTGTCTCTCCAGGACCACTGTTTGCCAAAGAAACTGCGCCGCGAATATGATAAAGCTGATTCGAAATCTCCGTAGCAAATGGTTTGTTGTTATTGACTACAGATTTACTTCCAGTTCCCTTATTGCTTGGGTCACCGGTTTGAATCATGAAATCATTAATGACACGGAAGAACTCATTGTTTTTATAGTAACCTTCCTTGGCCAAAGTCAAGAAGTTTTCGACAGCCATTGGTGCCAATTTAGGGAAGAGCTTAATATTGATGTTCCCAGCTGTCGTTTGAATTTGAACTTCAGCTTCATCCTTGCCCACTTCTTTCGACAACTGAGGGAGTTCAACACTTTGCAAATCATTTTTTGCATCTGTCTTGCTGTCAGAACTGTTCGCAAAGTAAAGAAGACCACCAATGATAACAACGATGAGGACCAACAATCCTCCAAAGATAATATTCGTATTTTTTTTATTTTCCATTTCTATATTTTAACATAAAAGTTTCGAAGACTAAACGGCAATAAAAAGTTTATACTTGCAAATTTTAAAATAAAGGACTATACTAAATAAAAAATATCAGGAAGGAGAATCACATATGTTTAAGTTTGACCTACAATCTCAACATCATCATGCGCATAGATAAGAGTTGTGTCATACTTTGGTATAGATGCAACTTTAGAGTACGCTCGAAAGACATCTATGCCGGTGATTCTCAGAAAGACCGGATGGCTAGGCTATACGGTCTTTTCTTTTGGGCAAAATTATGCTGTAAATGAACGAAGAAGTAGTAGAGAAAGAAAAAAATATGAAAAATGAAAATCAAGTAAAGCGCAATTTAAAACAAAGACACATCACCATGATTGCGCTTGGTGGCACGATAGGAACGGGCTTGTTCCTAACCTCAGGAGCGACTATTAGTCAGGCTGGACCTTTTGGAGCAGTACTGGCTTATATCTTTGTCGGGATTATGGTTTATTTTGTCATGACCTCTTTAGGAGAGATGGCCACTTATTTACCCACATCAGGCTCTTTTACAGATTATGGGGCACGCTTTGTGGATCCAGCTTTTGGCTTTGCCTTGGGTTGGAACTATTGGATAAACGGTGCAATTACGATTGCGGTTGATTTGACAACGGCAGGATTAATTACTCAATTTTGGTTCCCTCAGGTCCCATCGTGGATATTCTCTGGTGTAGCCACAGTTCTTATTTTTGCGATTAATATCATGGCGGTACGCGCTTTTGGGGAAACAGAATATTGGCTCTCCATTATCAAGTTGATTACAATTATTGTCTTTTTGGCTGTTGGGGTGTTAACCATTATCGGAATTTTTGGAAATCATATTGATGTTGTTGGTAATCTAACAGCGGGGAATCACGGATTTAATGGTGGGGTGACCGGATTTGTTGGCGTTTTACTCATCGCTGGCTTTTCTTTTCAGGGCACAGAACTTCTGGGCGTTACAGCAGGTGAATCAGAAAATCCTGAGAAAAGTATTCCCAAAGCGATGAACTCTATCTTTTGGCGCATTCTTCTTTTCTATATTTTTACGATTATTGTTATTGCAGCTATTATTAATTACAAAGACCCACGCTTGCTTAACCCTGATTCGACAGCGGTTATGAGTCCTTTTACTATTGTTTTTAAGAATATTGGTTTGGCCGTAGCAGCGAGTCTAATGAATGCTGTGATTTTAACATCGGTTATCTCCTCAGCAAACTCGGTCATGTACGCTTCAACACGTATCCTCTACTCTTTGGGTAAAAAAGAAGGCGCGCCACGTCAGTTCTCAAAGATAGCCAAAAACGGTATTCCTATCAATGCTTTATTGGCAACGACAGCGGTCTGTGTGGTCGCATTTTTAACAGGAATTTTCGGCACACAAATTTATCTTTTACTTGTGGACCTGTCAAGTTTGACCGGATTTATTGCGTGGCTTGGGATATCTATCAGTCACATTCGTTTCCGTCGGGCTTTCTTGGCTCAAGGTGGCGATTTGAGCAGTTTGCCTTATCAAGCAAAATGGTTTCCCTTTGGCCCCATCTTGTCTCTCATCATGACGGCAATGATTGTTGTTAATTTAGACCCAGCTATGCTTTTCAGTAGTCACTGGGGTGAAGGCTTGGCCATGTATGCCGCAATACCACTTTTCTTGGCCCTATACTTTGGATATAAATGGAAGTACAATACAAAATTAGTGCCACTCAAAGCGGTAGATTTGAGCCGGGAGAAATGATAAAATGAAAGCATGAAGAAAATCAAATTCTACCTGCTTCCCTTCCTCTTGTTATTTATTTTTATGAGCTTGACGGCTTGTGGGGTAAACACGAAGAAAAATACATGGCAAAAGATTGAAGAAAGCAAGACGATTACTATTGGTTATGAGGCAGACTTTGCGCCTCTAACTTCAAGGCAAGAGAGTGGAAAACCTGAAGGTTTCAATGTAGCTCTAGCAGAGGCAATCTTTGCTTCTTATAATATAAAGGTTGACTGGAAAGCATTGGACTGGTCGGCCAAAGAAAAAGCCTTGAAAGAAGGAGAGGTTGATCTGATTTGGGGCCCTTATACAGCAAATAAGACAAGGGAAAAGACCCTTTTATTTAGTCAACCTTACCACACGGGAAATTTGGTGTTACTTGTCCCTAAAGAAGCGGAACTTTATAATATTGGCGATATGCATGGTCAAGCAGTTGGTGGGCAAAAAGCTTCAGCAGCTTATGATTTGTTTAGCGAGTATCCACAGATTTTAAAAAATATTGTCAAAGAAAATCTGATGTTTCTCTATAACCAGCCGAGCGATGCCATCGCCGCCTTGCAGGCAGGTGAAATTCAAGCTGTTCTTTTAGATAAGGACTATACTCAAACTTATCTTCGTCATCATCAGCTTGAAGGATTATATAATATTCTAGAAACGCCTTATCCACAAGTTGAGTATGCCGTAGCAGCACGAAAGAAAGATACTGAATTAATGGATAAAGTCAACCAAGGCTTGCAAGCCCTTCAGCAGTCGGGTGAATTTAGCAAACTCTCTAAGCAGTGGTTTCTTCCTTAAGGTGTTAAAATAAAAAGAGCGAAAGCTCTTTTTATTTATAGTGAAGAGGAATAAAGATGAAATTTATTGCAATAGTAGGAACCAATGCCAGCTTTTCTTACAATAGAAAGTTGCTCTGGTATATGAAGAAACATTTTATTAATGAAGCTGAGATTGAAGTTATTGAGATAGCAGGCTTACCCTTGTTTTCGGAAGACAGTATGGACTTGCCCGACAGAATCCGTGAAATCGCTGAAGCCATTGAAGCCGCAGATGGCTTGATTATTTCTACTCCGGAGTACGATCATGCCATTACTGCGGCCTTGAAGTCTTTGCTGGAATGGCTCTCTTGGGGAGCTTTGCAACCCATTATTAATACACCAGTTATGATTGTAGGTGCTTCTCTAGGAAAGCAGGGGTCTGTTTTTGCACAGGAAAATCTCAGACAAATCCTCCAGTCCCCCGGATTGGAAGCCTTTGTCTTACCCGCTAACCAATTTTTATTGAGTCATGCGGCTGATGCTTTCGATGTCTCAGGAAATTTGATTGACAGACAAACGATTTCTTGGTTGGAACATTGTTTCAGAAACTTTTGCCGTTACAGCGAGAACTTGCAGCCTTTACGCGCGCTGATAGAAACAGATGCGGATACTGGAGCATCGGAGTATGAGTGATTTTTTGTCTCAAAAATATCGAGGTTTAGGTACAGTTATTGAGCTAAGTTTACTTGAGGTGGATAAGTCAGAGACTACAGAAAGACTTAATCAGGCCCATAGAAAAATTGCTCATTATGAAGATTTATTCACAGTCAACAGGGCGTTCTCGGAGCTCATGACGGTCAACCAATTCGCAGGATTAAAAGCTGCTCCCTTGTCGGAAGAAGTTTATACTTTAACGAAAAAAGCTGTACAGATCAGTCAGGAGCATTTTGGTTTTAATGCAAGTATTGGACCATTAGTACGCCTTTGGCACATTGGTTTTGCTGATGCCCGTGTTCCTTCCGAGCAAGAAATTCAAGACATGCTTGCTTTGGTAAGTCCAGATCGTATCGTTCTGGATGATCAGAAAAAGACTGTTTTTCTCCCTCAAAAAGGAATGTCCTTAGACTTAGGAGGTATAGCCAAAGGATATATTGCAGACAAAGTTGTAGAATTTTGGAAAGAAACTGGCCTTTCCACAGGCATCGTTAATCTTGGGGGGAATATTCGGTTTTTGGGATTGCCTCAAAAAGGACATTGGCGTGTCGGAATTCGTAACCCACTTACTCATGGGACATCGTTGGTACTTCAAGTGCTGACCACTTCCTCGTCTGTCGTAACTTCTGGAATTGATCAACGCTATTTAGAGCGAGACGGAAAGAGCTATCATCATATTCTCAATCCTGAAACAGGTTATCCTCATGTGAACAACTTAGCCAGCGTGACGGTATTTTCCGAAAAGTCATTAGATGGGGAGATTGAGGCGAAGAGAATGTTCTTTTCGGAAGAACCTGAAAAAGTCTTTGCTAAAAGACAAGACGTGATTCAAGCTGCAGTACTTATTACCAAAGAGAAGGAAATAAAAATCCTTGGACTTAAGCCCAAGGATGTACGTTTAATAGATAAACATTTTAAGATTTTAAACTGAGTATTGCTCAGTTTTTTTTCTTTATTCAGGTCGTGCATAAGAGGCAATCATTTGCTCGGCACACTTAAGACCATCAATGGCTGCCGATACAATCCCGCCAGCAAATCCGGCACCTTCACCAGATGGATAAATGCCTTGTGTGGAAATAGATTGGAAACTTTCTTCATCACGATTGATGCGAACAGGAGAAGAAGAGCGAGATTCAACACCAGTCATAATTGCATCGTTCATAGCGAAACCTTGGATTTTTTTGTCAAATCCAAGAAGAGCTTCCTTCATAGAAGAAGTAATATACTCAGGGAAGAGTTGGCTTAAGTCCGTTGGAGTGACACCTAAAGCATAAGAAGGCGTCACTTTACCGATGCCAGTAGAGGGGCGATCTGCAAGGAAATCTCCAACCAATTGAGCAGGGGCTTGATAAGTTTTACCACCGAGGACAAATGCTTTTTCTTCAAGTTTTCGTTGGAATTCAACCCCAGCAAGTGGATGATCTTGGCCAAAATCTTCTGGGAAGACTTGAACCAGTAAGCCACTATTGGCATTTTCTTCAGACCGGGCATGTTCGCTCATACCATTGGTTACTAAACGGCCTTCTTCCGACGCGGCAGGCACGACAAGTCCTCCAGGGCACATGCAGAATGTATAAACGCCTCGTCCAGAACTGGCCTTGTGTGTTAACCGATACTCTGCTGCGCCAAGACGAGGATGATCAGCAAATTCTTTGTACTGTGCTTGATTAATCAAGCTTTGAGGATGTTCGATGCGAACTCCAACAGCAAAAGGTTTAGCTGTCATATTAATTCCCTTATCGTACAACTCAGAAAAGGTATCGCGTGCGCTGTGTCCGATGGCTAAAACGGCATGATTGGAGAAGATTTCTTGTCCATTTTTGAGAATAATACCTTGAAGTTTATTTTTGTCGATGATAAATGAAGCGACTTGACTGTCAAAAAGAACGTCCCCACCCAAAGCAATAATCTGTTCACGAATATTCTTGACAATATCGCGAAGTAAATCTGTACCTACGTGCGGATGCGCTTTGTAGAGGATATCTTCAGGGGCGCCGGCTTTTACAAATTCTTCTAAAACTTTGCGCCCACGCAAGTCGCGTACACGGGAAGTAAGTTTTCCATCTGAAAAGGTACCTGCACCACCTTCACCAAACTGGACGTTTGAAGCAGGATTGAGTTTTCCTTTTTTCCAGAACTCATCGATGGATTTCACACGTTCTTCAACTTTTTGGCCCCGCTCTAAAACGATAGGACGGTAACCCATTTGCGCTAAGAGTAAAGCAGAAAACATGCCAGCAGGACCAAAACCGATGACTAGGGGACGATGTTTCATGGCTTCTGTTCCGATTTGTGGCTCTTTATATTTCAAGTCTGGCGAGGGTGAAACATTTTTTATTTTTTTCTTGAGGAGTTTGGCTTCATTTTTGACTTTGGCATCAACCGTGTAGATAAAGTTGATTTCTCCCCGATGGCGCGCATCGATTGATTCCTTATAAATACGATAGTCAATCAAGTCGGATTCTTGAATTTTTAATTTTTTCAAAAGTAAGCTTTTCACTTTTTCCACAGGCTCATCAATTGAAGTTTTTATTTGAGATATTCTTAACATAGTTTGTTCTCTTATCTAGATAAAGTGTTGCAGGCAAAAGCTAGCGCACACTTCTTGATTGTAAAAACCCAGCCCTGAGAACTGGATTTTTGCTTTTATTTCATTGTTGGGAAGAGTAAGACATCACGGATAGAAGTTGTACCAGTGAAGAGCATGACTAAGCGGTCGATACCGATACCGAGACCACCCGTTGGTGGCATACCGTGTTCCAATGCTTCAACATAATCATAATCTACACCAGTGGCTTCATCATCACCCAGTTCTTTCGCTTTCGCTTGTGCTTCGAAACGTTCAAGCTGATCGATTGGGTCATTCAACTCTGAGAAGGCATTGGCATATTCTTTACCGTTGATGAAGAGCTCGAAACGGTCAGTGAAGCGTGGATCTTCAGCATTCATCTTCGCAAGAGGAGAAATTTCTTTTGGATGTCCAAAAACAAATGTGGGTTGAATCAATGTATCTTCCACGTATTTCTCGAAAAATTCGTTGATAATATGGCCAACTGTTGTGAAGTGGTTTTCCACATAAATATCATGTTCTTTCGCCAAAGCAGCAGCTTCTTCAAAATCCATTTCTTTCCAGAAGTCAACGCCTGTTTGTTCTTTAATTGCATCGACCATGTGGATGCGAGCGAATTTACCGCCCACATTGATTTCTTTACCATCGTATTCAACGATATCTTTGCCGAGAACAGAGTGCGCAACGTGTTGGAAGATTCCTTCAGTCAAATCCATGATATCGTCAAAGTCAGCATAAGCTTCATAAGATTCCATCGTTGTAAACTCAGGATTGTGTGTCATATCCATTCCTTCGTTACGGAAAACACGACCAAGTTCATAAACTTTTTCCATACCACCGACGATTAAGCGTTTCAAGTGCAATTCTGTTGCAATACGAAGCGCCATGTCGATGTCTAATGAGTTATGGTGTGTATAGAATGGACGTGCTGCTGCACCGCCGGCTTCGTTGTTCAAAACAGGAGTTTCAACTTCAAGATAGCCGCGGCCATCCATATAACGACGGATTTCGCTGATAATTTTAGAACGTGTAACGAAACGATTAAAGCTTTCTTTGTTTGAAATCAGATCCAAATAGCGTTTACGGTAACGCGTTTCAGTATCTGTCAGGCCGTGGAATTTTTCTGGCAATGGACGAAGTGCTTTAGACAAGAAAGTCAACTTGCTTGCTTTAATAGAAAGCTCGCCCATATCTGTCTTCATGATTTGTCCTTCAACACCAAGGAAGTCACCGAGGTCAGCCTGTTTGAAAATTTGGTAGTTTTCTTCGCCAACTTCGTCTTTACGCACGTAAATCTGAATTTGTCCTTCACGGTCTTGAATATGAGCAAAACCAACTTTACCCTTACCGCGTTTTGTCATCAGACGTCCTGCGATTGTTGCATGCAAGTCTTTTTCGTGTAATTCTTCTTTAGTATTTTCATCGTATTCTGCATGTAATTCTGCAGAGTTGTGTGTACGAGTAAATTTATGTCCGAATGGATCAATGCCTGATTCACGCAGTGTTTCCATTTTTTCACGACGGACTTTCATTTGGTCATTAAGTTCTTCGATAATTTCAGCCAAAATGTTTTTCTCCTATAAAAAAGTTTATATCAACCATATTTTAGCATAATTTTACGGCTTTTGACAGCTTATAATCATGTTTTTGAAAAATCTTATGAAAGAAAAGTTGAACTTTATTTTTAGAAAAATGAAATGCCGTCATTTATAGACTTGAAATATGACATTTTGCAGAGAAAAAGAGAAATAGTCCCGAAATATAGAGCTTAAGAAAGCTTGTTTTAAAAGACTTTCGGTCACTTTGTCTTTCTGTTGCATTTGTTACTGAAACCAAACATAAAAATACTACTAAAATTAATAAAAAAATGCTACAATAGTTGAGTTATCTTGGAGAGGCCTCTTTATGCTAGGAAAGTCAAGCCTAGACTGAATTAAGCCGGATAAATCCAACTTAAAGATTTTATGATACAGGAGTTACGTTTTGAAAAAAGTCAAAGAGCTTTTAATTGGTAAATCTTTAAAGTCAACAGTAGGAGATTCACACCTGCTGACTAAATTACAGGCCTTAGCCATGTTATCGTCAGATGCCTTGTCATCAATTGCTTATGGACCTGAACAAATTCTTTTGGTATTGGTTGCAGTAGGTGCAGGGGCTTCATGGTATTCGATACCTATTGCCTTAATTATTTTAGTTTTACTGTTTGCGCTGATTGGAAGTTATACGCAGGTTATTCATGCCTATCCATCAGGAGGCGGAGCTTATCTGGTTTCAACAGAAAATCTTGGTACAATCCCAGGATTAATATCCGGCGGATCGCTTCTGGTCGACTATATGTTGACGGTTGCTGTATCTACAGCTTCAGGAGCGGATGCTATAACCTCAGCTTTACCTGAACTTCATCAGTACAATTTAGAAATTGCAGTGGCCCTTGCATTACTGCTTATGCTGATGAATCTCCGAGGCTTACGAGAATCCGCAGCCTTCCTCATGATTCCTGTCTATACGTTTATTGTGACGACAGTTGCTCTCTTAGGTGTTGGGGTGTTCCGCATCTTATCGGGAAGTTTACCCTACCAAGCCCCGGCTCATATCGGTACAACCGTAGGAGGGGTTTCACTTATTCTCTTGCTCAAAGCCTTCTCAACAGGTTCATCATCTCTGACAGGGGTAGAAGCCATTTCGAATGCTGTACCATTCTTTAAGCAACCGAAAGAAAAAAATGCAGCCAAGACTTTGGTGATGATGGGGATTATTTTAGCAGTGTTCTTCAGTGGTGTAATCTTCTTTGCTTATTGGCTTGGATTGACACCGCGTGGTGACGTGACCATTATCGCCCAAATGGCGCAAAAGATTTTTGGAGACAGTGTTTTTGGGCATGCATTCTTCTTTATCTTCCAAATTGCTACAGCTCTCATTTTGGCGGTAGCAGCAAATACAGGTTATTCAGCCTTTCCAATGCTTGCTTTTAATATGGCGAAGAAAAAATACATGCCTCACTTGTTCACTGCGCGTGGGACACGCTTGAGTTATTCAAACGGGATTATCAGCCTGGCTATTGGTGCAGTTATTCTCTTGTTTATCTTTGATGGGCAAACAGATCGCCTTATCCCACTCTATGCTATTGGTGTATTTACACCATTTACGTTGGCTCAAATCGGCATGGTTGTCCATTGGCGCAAGAAGCTTGGAAGTAAGTTCTTGCTACGTTCTATCCCTAACATTATTGGGGCAATCATTTCTTTTGTCGTGGTGATGATTTTGCTCATTTTCCGCACAGCTGAAATTTGGCCATTCTTTATTGTTTTACCTATTTTGATTTTCTGCTTTATCCGTATTCACAGTCATTATATGAATGTGGCGGAACAATTGCGTTTGCGCAAAGAAACCGCAGAGCACAAGTTTGATGGCAACACAGTTATCGTCTTGGTCGGGAATGTAACCAATGTTGATGTGGGGGCGATTAACTATGCACGTTCTGTAGGAGACTATCTTATTGCGCTTCACGTGTCTACAAAAGAAGATACGGAAAAAGAAGCAGAGATCGAACGTGATTTCAATGAAACTTTCCCAGACATCAAGTTGACTGTTGTACATACCAGCTATCGTAGTATCATCACGCCAGCTGTTCGCTTTATTAATCTCGCTGCAAAACAAGCAAAAGCGCACAATTATACAACCACTGTTTTGATTCCAACTTTCATTCCGTCAAAACCATGGCAAAATATCTTCCACAATCAGACTGGCTTACGCCTCCGTTACTATCTGAATGCTCATGAAGATATCATCCTTTCAAGCTACAACTATCATTTAAAAAAATAAATAAACCAAGCGTTCAAGACAACAGAAAACTGTTGACTGGGCGCTTTTTTCTTTCCCTTTAAATAAGAAAATAACTTCATATTAGGACGATAAATGAAACGAATAGAGCATGTCAATGAATACACAAAATAATTTTTGTTTTTTGCTATAATAGTTGTCATGTTAAATAAGAAGATTATGCCAGGTTTGGGGCTCAGTTTTGTGGTTGCCTTAGTCAGTTACTTTTTAAATCTCTTTGTTTTTAAAGGGCTAGGTGCAGCAACTATTGCTATTTTACTGGGAATTATTTTGGGGAATGTTTACTTCAAACAACCGGTCCTCTTTGCAGGTACGGCTTGGTCAGAAAAGAAACTTCTTGAATTTTCAGTCATGTTTTTAGGAGCGACTGTTACCTTTCAAACGATACAAAAATTAGGCTGGAGTGGTATAAGCTTTATTCTTCTACAAATGGTCCTTACAATTGTATTTGTCCTGTTTATTGGGAAGAAACTTGGCTTTTCCTCGAAAGTTAATGCGCTGATGGCCTCTGGGAATGCCGTTTGTGGTTCTTCAGCCATTGCAGCAGTTGAGCCAGTTATTGGAGCTGAAGATAAAGACAAGCGAACAGCGATAACAATGGTTAACCTTATGGGGACAGTCTTAATGCTTCTATTACCGCTTTTAGGGACCTGGTTTTTTGGAGCAAATGATTTCCTACGTGGAGCTCTGATTGGGGGAACCATTCAATCTGTGGGGCAGGTTGTGGCTTCAGCCACAATGGTGAATACGGAAACAACAACAATGGCTACCTTGTTCAAAATCATGCGTATCATCATGCTTGTCTTTGTTGTCCTCTATTTTTCTTTCCAAACACGTCGCACAGAGAAAGCACCAACAGGACAGGAAGGTCAGCTCAAGATTAAGCGTCAATCCTTTCTGCCTTGGTATGTATTAGGATTTATTATTCTGTGTAGTCTGGATACAGTTTTTCAATTTCCTAAAGTCATTACGGAAACGGCACGTTTTATCAGTAGTTGGTGCGAAATTATTGCTTTAGCCGCTATCGGTTTAAGGCTTAATCTAGTGGAATTCGTCCGCGCGGGAAGAAAGTTAGCAATCTATGGCTTAGCTGTGCTTGTTTTCCAAGTGGGAATTGCATTAGTGTTGATTCGTCTATTATTAACCTAGAAAAATAGTGAATGTGGTATAATAGCCTGTACTGAAATTCTATCAGGAATAAAAAGATAACCTTATATTAAGTAACAAAGGAAAATAAAATGACTATCGTATACGATGAAATTATGGTTCGCTATGGTGAACTTTCAACAAAAGGAAAAAACCGTGGCTTTTTTATCAATCGTTTGGCCAACAACATTAAAGAAGTGCTTGCTGATTTGACCGACTTGAAGATTACAGCGCAACGAGATCGCGCTCATATCCAGTTAAATGGTACAGATTACGAAGAAGTTTCTCAACGTTTAACTAAAGTTTTTGGGATTCAAAATTTTTCAGCATCCATCAAAGTTGAAAAATCAATTGAAGGTCTGAAGGCAGCAGTTGTTGACTTGATGAAAGAAATTTACCATGAAGGAATGACTTTCAAAATCGCAACACGTCGTGCGGACCATAGCTTTGAGCAGGATTCCACAGAGTTAAACATGACTTTAGGCGATGTTGTCTTTGACAATTTTGACTATGCTAAAGTACAAATGAAAAAACCAGACATCACTCTCCGTGTCGAAATTCGACTTGAGGGTGCTTATCTTAGTTTCGAAACGCTTAAAGGTGCAGGAGGAATGCCTGTAGGAACAGCAGGCCGCGGGCACTTGATGCTTTCAGGTGGTATTGATTCTCCAGTTGCAGGCTATTTGGCTCTTAAACGAGGTGTAGAAATTGAGGCTGTTCACTTTGCTTCACCACCTTATACAAGCCCTGGTGCTTTGAAAAAAGCAAAAGATTTAACAGCAAAATTAACAGCTTTTGGCGGAACAATTACTTTTATTGAAGTTCCGTTTACGGAGATTCAAGAGGAAATCAAAGCCAAAGCGCCACAATCTTATTTGATGACTTTAACGCGTCGTTTTATGATGCGTGTAGTTGACCGCATTCGTGAAGACCGTGGGGGGAAAGTGATTATTAACGGTGAAAGTTTAGGACAAGTTGCTTCACAAACATTAGGTTCAATGTCTGTAATTAATGAAGTCACCAATACTCCTGTTATTCGTCCTGTAGTCACAATGGATAAGATCGAAATTATCGATATAGCCGAAAAGATTGATACCTTTAATCTTTCAATTTTACCCTTTGAAGATTGCTGTACTGTATTTGCACCACCATCGCCAAAAACAAATCCTAAACTAGAAAATGTTTTAGCCTATGAAAAGCGTTTGGATGTGGAAGGTATGGTCGATCGTGCCGTTGAAGGCATCATGATTAGCCGCATCACAGGCGAAAACTGGGACAAAGCAGAAACCAATGAATTTGACGATTTACTTTGATTTTTGAAAACTGTATCATGAGATGCAGTTTTTAGTCTCTTTATAGGAAAATAGAAAGGAAATGAATGAAAAACAGAACAAAAGTACTGCTCACCATTGGTTTATTTACTCTCATGTCAACTTTAGATGGCTCGATTGTAAATATTGCCTTACCCACAATGGCGCGTGAGCTAAATGTATCAACTTCACAGATTACGTGGGTGGTCACCATTTATTTGATCGTTATTAGTGCAATCATCCTTATTTTTGGACGACTTGCGGATTTGATTGGGAAAACAACCGTAACAAGATGGGGCTGGACAATTTTTATTGTCGGCTCGTTATTGGCTGGACTAAACATCGGCTTAGGCTTACCATTCTTACTTTTTGCACGTGTCGTGCAAGCTATCGGAGCCTCTATGTTTATGGCAACGAGTTTTGGTATTGTGGCACAGGTTTTTCCTGTTGAGAGTCGTGCACGTGCCATGTCCATCACTTCCATGTTTGTATCTGTCGGATCGATCGCAGGACCAGCCTTAGGCGGTTTAATTTTACAGGTTGCCTCTTGGAATTATATTTTTTGGATTAATGTGCCCATAGGGATACTGGCTTGGATTTTTGGGAGCCGAGCTTTGCCAGAAGATGAAGGGCAAGGATCTATAAAAGAAGTTGACCTGTCTGGCGGATTACAAATGACTGCCGTGATTGTCCTTTTATTCATGGCTTTGAATTTTGGCCAAACTTTAGGATGGAACAATCCGCTCTTACTTCTCGGTGTGGCACTTGGTTTTATACTTTTTATTAGCTTTATTTTTACGGAGCGCCGAAAGGAAAAACCTTTACTTGATTTGGGGATTTTTAAAAATAGACTCTTTTCTTTGAGCCTGCTTATGTCACTTTTAAACTTCACTGTTGCGATGTTTGCGAGCATCTTGCTTCCTTTCTACCTGCAAGATTATCGTGATTATGCGCCTGGTGCGGCTGGTTTTATCATGATGGCCTATCCTGCGGCCATGCTTATTGTGAGTCCAATAGCGGGTGCACTTGCAGATAAAATAGATAAGGAATTGATTACCTTTGTGGGAATCTCAGGGATCGTTCTTTCGCAGATTGGTTATCTTTTGATTCGAGCAGATTCGCCACAATGGTGGGTCGTTGCGATTCTTTTGCTCCAAGGTGCCTCAATGGGGGCTTTCCAAAGTCCGAATAATGCATTGATCATGGAGACAGTAGAACGTAAGTATTTAGGAATAGCAGGTTCTGTGAATTCCTTAATCCGGAACATGGCCTTTGTTTTAGGGACTTCTGTAGCAACCATTATTTTGTTCCTCTCTATGTCCAGTCAACTTGGTTATACGGTAAGGACTTATCTGCCTGAACATCCAGATACCTTTTTACAGGGGATGCATATGGCTTTCGTATGCTCTCTTATCCTGACAAGTATTTCTTGGGTCTTGGCGGGCGTTCGTCTTTTGGGACGTAAAAAAATAAAAGAACACCTGAGCGAAGGTTAAAGCTCGGTGTTTTTTTATTTTTATTTATTTGTTTGTTGAAAGTTCGTTGTTTGTTGTCCTTTGAACTTTTTTACGTCTCTTTTCAATAAAGTCGTAGAGTAAGGTGTGATGATTACTTGCAAGGGAATAATCCTCTAAAGTATTCACATTTTGACGTAAGACTTTTGCTTCGCCAATCGTTAACTCGCCACGGGATTCATATTCAAAGATTGTTTTACGCTCTAAGTAGTAAGCACGCATCATTTCTTTCAGGTTATTAGGTTGCGCACGATGCAAAATACCAGTAATGTATCCACCGCGGGCAACAAACTCTGCGGAACGTAAACGTTCTGCTTGCAAGTAATGAATCAAACGCTCATCGTAAACCGATTCCAGATTGTCTAAAGCTTGAAGGACTAACTCCGTATTAGAAAAGTAAAGCTCGGTAATTTCACGATGTGCTGTAGCATTGTCAGGCCGTGTTTTGCGGAAACTGAAGTCTAGTCGAATAATTCTTGAGAAGAAAAAGTGAAGCACACGGATGGAAATGGCCGAAGCAAACTGGATACTGGAAACCAAATTATGCGCAACAGATTGTTCCATCGAATGAAGGTATCGCTGATAAGTGCGATAAGTATACATGGAAATTTCATTTTGTCTCAAAGCGTTTTCCAGTCCCTCAGCCTCAAGACGGACGATAAGCAATTGTAATTCATTAAAGTCAATCGAAGTATTCGAACTTTCTTGCTCGATGATGAGTTTTTGAATGCGGTCTTGATAGCTGTCGATAGCGATATTATAACCAAGACGGGCTTTTTCTTTTGTTACTTGCTTGAGATCATTTTCCAACTCTCGAACGACATCGGCTAAGATAGAAATTTTTACCATGTTGTCAACTTTGACAACTTTTTTGGCGGCAATTAAAGGTAAAACAAATAGTCCGGTTAAAAAGCTGAGCGCGGTAACTGCCGCACAGAGGAAGATGATTAAGCTGTGTGGGATATCTACTGTCCGTGGCAACAAAAGGACAGTGGCAATACTGACGGTACCTTTGGAACCAGCAAAAGTGAGTAACAAGATATCGTTCCAGTAAGCAGAAAAGCTTTGATTGCGACGCAGAGATACATAACGATAGTAGATAGCCAACAATGAAAAACGAAGGGCAAAAAGACCAAGTGTTAAAAGCAAAACCATGAACAAAAGGGAAGTCGTAGAGTAAAGGGGATCAGCAATAAGCGGAAAAACAAGCTGATGTAACTCTATCCCGAGGAAAAGGAAGACCGTTGAATTTAAAACAAAGGTCAACAAATTCCAGATAGTATTTTTCACTTTTGTGACTTGGGCATCAAAGAGCGTAGTCCTTTTAAGACCATTGGCTTGCATGACCCCAGCGACAACGACAGCGATAATTCCGGAAACTTCAAGCATATCAGCAATTAAAAATGCCGATAAAGGAAGCATAAGCTCCAAAATAAGGTAACCTGTAACATCTCGCGCATCGACATCCTCCAGAATTCTGAGAATAAAGGACTTCATCCAAACGAGAATAAATCCGACAAGTGCACCACCGATTGCAGAAACTACAAGGTCAGCAGAAGCATGAGTCAGGGAAAATTCCCCAGTGACCAGTGCGAGAACCGCAATCTGGAAGGAGATGATACCAGAAGCATCATTAAGAAGCCCTTCGCCCGTAAGAATACTCATGACCCGCTTGGGGAAGCTGAATCGTTCGGATAAGGCGGCAACAGCAATTGCATCTGTCGGTGCTAATGAAGCCCCCAAGGCAAAACAAGCAGCCAAAGGTACAGATAAATAAAAGAAATGCGTTAAGTAGCCTAAACCAATAGTTGTAATGAAAACTAAGGGAAAGATAAGCATTAATATCGTTCGAGTATGTTTAAAGATATGTTTGACATCTGCCTCTTCACTCTCACGGAAAAGCAAAGGAGCAATGATGAAGCCCAAGAAGAATTCTGGGTCAACCTGCAAAAGTTTTGATGCACCTAAAAAGCCCAAACATAGCCCAATCACGACTTGAATCAGCGGAAGAGCCAACTTTGGGAAAACTTTATTGATGATATTTGAAATAACTAGAGCAAGAAGAAAAATGATGACATAAAAAATAGTATGGAGCACAAATTTTCCTTTCTTTCGTCTATTTTTAGAGCAAGAAGCTGCACTAAAAGTACAGCATATGAGTTATAAGCCTAAAAGGTTACTTTATTTTTTTGAAAAGTTCCTTTTTTTGATTAATCTTCTGATCGATTTTGGCACAGCTCTTTTTACTTAAGAGAGCTCGACAGCGCTTGAGCTCCAGTTCTGTCAACTGACGTTTAAGCTTTTCTTTTTTGGTGAAATCTGATTCACCACTGTCGATATATTCAAGTTTTTGCTGAAGAAGAGATTGTTTATACTTGAGAGCCTCAATTTGATGTTTCAGCTTCGATATTTGTTCGTAACTGGCATCTTGCTGATGGAAATCCTTGAGTTTTTGAGACAAGAAAAGTTTCTTCTCTTCAAGAAGATGAAGTGATTCAAGTATTTTGTGTCTTTTTTCCTCTTGTGAAACGGGAGTATAAATCTCACCTTTTTCAGAATCAGAGGCTTCTTCTGTAATTTCTTCTTTTTCTAAATACTGTTCACGTAAATCTCTCAGCGTTTGCTCAAAATCTTTATCAGACATGCTATTATCCTTATAATATTGTTCTTAACCTCTATTATATCATGATTTAATTAGAAAAATAATGCGTGTGGATTAAAAAAACAACAGGGAGTTCCCTGTTGCTACTTATAGATTAGACTTGCACTTAGTAAGTCAAGATGAAATTTTTCTTTTTACCACGGCGAACAACAGTAAGTTGATTGTCGATTTTATCTGCATCGGAGAAGTTATAGTCCAAATCTTGAACACGTTCTCCATTGATATAAATGGCACCGTTTGTGACGTCTTCACGCGCTTGACGTTTTGAATTTTCGATTCCTGCAGAAATCAAAAGTTCAACAATATTGCGGTTGTCTTCTGCTTTCACTTGATATGTAGGTACATCTTTTAAGCCAGAAAGGATGGACTTGGCATCAAGGGCTTTCAAATCACCGCCACCAAATAAAGTTTCCGTGATTTTTACGGCTTGCTCATAAGCAGCCTGTCCATGGACAAGAGTAACAACTTCGCGTGCAAGGACTTTTTGAGCCAAGCGTTCGTGACGTGCAGCCTCAAATTTCTCACCGATTTCAGCAATTTCTTCAAGAGATAAGAAAGTGAAAATTTTAAGCATTTTTACAGCGTCATCGTCGTTGACATTCAGCCAAAATTGGTACATTTCAAACGGAGACGTTTTATCTGCATCGAGCCAAATGGCATTTCCTTCAGATTTACCAAATTTTTTACCTGTTGAATCGGTAATTAATGGGATAGTGATGACATGTCCTGTTTTTCCAGCTTTACGACGGAGCAGTTCTGTTCCTGCAGTCATATTGCCCCATTGGTCAGAACCACCGAGTTGCAATGTAATGCCATGACGTTGGTTGAGCTCGTAGAAATCATAACCTTGCATGATTTGGTAAGCAAACTCGGTGTAAGAGATCCCTGATTCGATACGACTTTTAACTGAATCTTTACTCATCATGTAGTTAATTGTGTAATATTTACCGACATCACGAAGGAAATCAATAAAGGATAAGTTTTCGAACCAATTGTAGTTGTTTTCCATCTGCGCTTTATTTTCGCCATTTTCAAAGTCAAGGAAGCGTTCCAACTGAGCGCGAATTTTATCTGCCCAAGCCACAACAGTATCTTTTGTTTGTAAACCACGTTCGGCATCTTTGAAAGAGGGGTCGCCAACAAGTCCAGTAGCGCCACCAACCAATGGATAGGGTTTGTGTCCAGCCATTTGTAGACGTTTCATTGTAAGAATCAGGACCAGATTACCAAGGTGTAAACTGTCAGCAGTAGGATCGTAACCAACATAATAACTTACCATGCCCTCAGTTAAAGCTTCGCGAAGAGCTTTTTCATCAGTGGTTTGGAAAATCAGACCACGTTCTTTTAGTTCGTCAAAAATATTCATGTTACCTCCTAAATTTAGTTAATACTGACAGTTTTATTATCGTTTCTCTCAGTAATTAGATTAACGTTCTCATTATATCAAAAAAAAAGGAAAAATAGGGGCGAAAAAAGAGCCTAAGTTTGGTATAATATGTATTATGAAAAAAGATCAAGAACAGTCGAAGGAGCGTGCGCAGGCACGTTTGCAGGCTAAAATGGAGAAAAAGCGTGCGCGCAAGACGCAAGAAAGACGTGAAAATTCTCCGAAAAAGCCTCAAAAGCCGAAAAAAGTTCAAGCAGATGCAGAAGAAGGGAAAACAACACTTCAGACTATTTTTTCAGTCGTGCGTGGAGTCGTTGTCATTTTTGGTGTGCTTTTTCTTTTAGTTGGTGTGTTTGGTGCAGCAGCAGGCGTGGGATATTTTGCCCGCCTTGTTGAAAATACCAAAGTTCCAAGTAAGGAGCAACTTCTCGAGCAGGTTAATAATATTCACGGTGTATCTGTCATGAAATACAGTAACGGTGAAAATATTTCTGATGTTTCCAGTGATTTGGTAAGGATTAATGTAGCAAGTGACCAAATTTCAGAAAATGTGAAAAAAGCCCTGATTGCGACAGAAGATGAAACCTTTAAGACGAACAATGGTGTTGTGCCAAAAGCAGTAATTCGAGGCGTACTGGGTGCCGCAGGTGGTGGTACCAGCTCCGGAGGGTCAACGATTACGCAACAGCTGGTAAAACAGCAATCTCTTGGAGACAGTGTCACTTTCCAACGTAAGGCCAGCGAAATTGTTTATGCACTCCAGCTTAATCAATATTTAAGTAAAGATGAAATTTTAACGGATTATCTTAATGTTTCACCATTTGGGCGAAATAATCAAGGGAAAAATATTGCGGGTGTTCAAGCTGCGGCAAAAGGGATTTTTGGTAAGTCTGCAAAAGATTTAACTGTGCCAGAAGCAGCTTTCATTGCTGGGTTGCCACAAAGCCCAATTGTTTACTCCCCTTATAACGTGGATGGCTCACTCAAATCAAAAGAGTTGCTCTCTTATGGTTTGGCACGTCAACAAAATGTCCTGTTTAATATGTATCGTGCAGGGTATTTGACTCAAAAAGATTACGAAAAATACAGTGCTGTGGATATTTCTCAAGCCTTTCTGCCTTCACAGCCTCAAGATTCTGTAGCTCACGGTTACCTTTATAATGTTGTGTACAATGAAGCCCTTAATCATGTTTATGATTACTTGATTAAGAGAGATAAGGTTTCGGCAACCGACCAAGGAAACGACAGCACTAAACAAAAATACCGTGAGTTGGCCGCGCAAGCTTTACAAACAGGCGGCTATACCATCACAACAACGATTAATCGTGGCGTCTATGATGCCATGCAAAATGCAGTAGCGCAGTATGGCGGTATTTTACAGGATGGTACAGGTGAAGTTCAAGCCGGGAATGTACTCATGGACAATAAAACGGGAGCAGTACTTGGCTTTATTGGTGGTTTAGACTATGCAACCAATCAAAACAACCATGCCTTTGATACCACGCGGAGTCCAGGTTCGTCGATTAAACCAATCTTAGCTTATGCGCCAGCAATTGATTTGGGACTGATCGGGTCAGCAAGTATGCTGAGTAACTACCCAGCAAGTTTCTCTGATGGTACTCCAATCTTGCACGTTGGGGAAACAGGAACCGGAATGGTAAGCCTTAATGAAGCTTTAGGTGTGTCATGGAATATTCCCGCGCATTGGACCTATCAAGCTATTCTTGATTCTGGCAATAGTGTGGAACCTTACATGAAGAAGATGGGCTATTATGTGCCAGACTACAGCGTGGAGTCTCTTCCACTCGGTGGTGGTATTGAGCCAACTGTGGTGCAACATACCAATGGCTACCAGGCCTTAGCGAATGGCGGAGTTTATGAGCCACACTATGTTGTCCAAAGTATCAAAGACGACTCTGGTAAAAATATCTATGAACATAAGAGCCAGGCAGAGAGAGTCTTCTCACAAGCCACCTCAACAATTACTGAGGATCTTTTACGGAATGTCTTGACCTATGATGTAAGTCGCCGTACAACGAACTTTTTACAGGATTTACAGGCCATTAATCCCACACTCGCAAGTAGTGTAGATTGGACAGGTAAGACAGGGACTTCCAATGATTATGTAGACGGTTGGCTAATGCTTTCAACACCAAAGGTATCCCTTGGGGGTTGGATCGGTCATGATGATAATACGCCGATGGGCAGCAAGACGGCTGCGGTCAACAATGGTACATATATGGCAAACTTGGTCAATGCTATCGCAGCAGCAGATCCAAATGTCTTTGGTCCGGGTGAAAAGTTCCCAGACCCAAGTAAAGATCCAGATGTGATTAAGAGCACTGTTCTTAAGTCGACCGGTCAAAAACCAGGTACTGTAACCGGTGGAAATCTTAAAAATGTTAAGGTTTCCGGTGAAACAACCACAAGTTATTGGGCTAAAAATGGAGCGCCTGTGACACAATTCAAGTTTGGAATTGGTGGTACAGAGGCGAATTATAATGACGCGTGGAACCGAATTTTAGGAACTAGAAAATAGTGAAAAAAGAGAGGGAATTCTCTCTTTTTTTGTGGGCTGAGGTAGTTTCTGGGTGAGAGAACTATGTTATAATAAGGACATGAAGAAGCCCCTTTATAAAAACTATATCGCCACGCCCATTGGTCAAATGATGAGTATCAGTGATGCGGAGTTTCTTTACCGCTTAGATTTTACAGATCAAAAGGATTTTCAGGGGAAAATTGCAAGCTTGGGTGCTCCTTTATTGGAACATCCAACTCCGGTTTCATGTCAACTAGAGCAAGAGCTGCAAGAGTATTTTGCAAGACAAAGAAAAAGTTTTAAACTCCCTTTAGCTGTGCAAGGTACAGAGTTTCAGCAAAAAGTCTGGAAAAAAGTTGAAGAGATTCCGTTTGGACAAACAAGAACCTATAAAGAAATCGCACAAGAGCTCGCACAGCCGCAAGCCAGTATTGCAGTAGGCGCAGCAAATGCAGCCAATCGCTTTGCCATCGTGATTCCTTGTCATCGATTGAAAAAAAGCTCTGGGCAGCTGGCAGGTTATGCCGGAGGGCTATGGCGTAAAGAATGGTTGTTGGATTTTGAGGAGAATACTACTTATGATGAATGAGAAGATTCCGCTTTCTGTGAAACGTAATGCTAAGGGACAGATTACACAGGTTTTTTTCGATGACCAACACGAAAAAATGACTTACGAAGACCTTAACGAGAACCAAAACTTTGTATTGACCACAGGAACACCATTTCAACAAGCTGTGTGGTTAGAACTTCCCAAAATTCCTGCGGGAACGACCATAAGTTATCAGGAAATGGCTGCGCGTGTCGGAAGTCCCAAAGCACAACAGGCTGTAGGGCAGGCTTTAGCACGTAATCCTTTGCCTGTCGTTTTACCCTGTCATCGTGTCACGCGTAAAGATGGCAGTTTGGGCGGTTTTATGGGTCAAGAAGCAGCAGTGGATATTAAACAAAGCATACTCAACTATGAAAAAAGCCTTGACATATAGTCAAAGCTTTTTTGATTTAGGCCGCTTCTCTCATGCTTTTAGGCACGTAGCGCTGAGGTTTTTCTGGTTTTTTATAATGAAGATAAGTTGGATAAGTGAGGCAGATGACTGAAAGGCCCCAAAGTAAGCCGCCTAAAGTATCCGAAGGATAGTGTACCCCAAGAAGTACGCGTGAAAACATTGTTAAAAAAATTAATCCCACAGCGATAAGGCCCACCAAAGTCTTGCTCCATACAGAAGTGAGATAGTGCAAGAGGATGAAAAAGAGACAGCCGAAGAGAACTACAGCAAAGGTTGTATGTCCACTGGCAAAACTTTTTCCAAGCTCATTTGTAAAGGCGGCAATGCGATGAATGTCAGGGCGGTCACGGCCAATAACTAACTTAATTAAGGTATTTCCTCCCACAGCAATTCCGGCTACAAGAGCTAACCATATTGCTGAAACCTTATCTTTGATGAAAATAATGGCAGCAATAATAAGACCAATTACAGCGCCCATCGTGTCGCCAAGAAACTTCGCAATTACACTTGAAATCTGAACCAGAACTTCATTGTTTTGAAGATGCCAAGCAACTGTTTGTAAATGTGAATCAATACTTGGAATAGGTGCGTGTGTATAAGACAGTTTTACAATGGCAGTCAGTGTGATAAAACTCACCAGAGTAAGTAAACCAGTAGTATAGTAAATTTTTTTATTCATAAATTTCCCTTAATGCATATTTGGTGCTTTTTGATTTTACTTTTTATTTCTGAAATAAAACTGAATGACTAAATTTTATGAATATAAAAAGAGGCTTATGTCCTCTTTTTATATTAGTAATTTTTAATAGCTGCAATTTTTTCTTGGTCAAGAGTAGTAACGATAGCTCGGATAAAGTTTTGCGCTTCTGTGAAGTCATCCATGTTGAAGATGGTTTGGTGACTATGGATATAACGGGCACAAACACCAATAGTTGTTGAAGGCACGCCTTCGTTTTGCAAGTGTGCTGCACCAGCGTCTGTTCCACCTTTTGAGATGTAAGCCTGTGTTTTGATCCCATTAACTTCTGCTGTATTGAGGAGGAAGTCTTTCATGCCAGGAAGCATGATATGACCTGGGTCGTAATAACGAAGAAGTGAGCCTTCACCAAGGCGACCATTATCGTTTCCAAAAGTATCTGTTGCGGGAGAACAGTCAACGGCAAAGAAAACTTCAGGATTAAATTTAGTTGTTGAAACATGGGCACCGCGAAGGCCAACTTCTTCCTGAACATTCGCACCGATAATCAAGGTTACTGGTAATTCTTTGTCTTTAAGGTAGTCCAAAAGTTCCAAGACCATAAGACACCCATAGCGATTATCCCAGGCTTTACTGATAACATTTTTACCATTAGCAGTTAAAATTGTTTCAGATTCAGGTACGATAACATCACCTTGACGAATCCCAAATTCTAAAACTTCTTCTTTGCTCATGAAACCACCGTCAAAGATGATATCTTCCACTTGAGGCATAGCAGGTGCGCCCGCTGCTCCACGTAAAAGATGTGGTGGCAAGCCACCAGTCACAACAGGTATTTTTTTACCTTCACGTGTGAATAGCGTAAAGCGTTGTGCACTAACGACCAACGGATTCCATCCCCCTAGTGTAACCACACGTAATGTACCATCTGCTTTAATTGAAGATACCATGAAGCCTACTTCATCCATGTGAGCCGCAATCATGACACGAGGTGCATTTTCTGTTTTGCTTTCTTTAGTGACAAAGATACCACCCAGACCATCAGTTTCAGGCGTATAGCCAAGTTCCACCATACGTGCACGAAGATAGTCACGCATTGGCGCTTCATAGCCACTTGTTGCTTGAATTTCAGTTATTTCTTTAATTTTGTTAAATAGAGTCATCTCGTCTCCTTTGATTTTTTATACTCCCTTATTGTAGCATTTAATCTTAAATAAAACAGTTATAAACGGCTTTATTTAGCTCTTTGTAAGAGTTGAGTTTACTTTAGAAAATGCAATTTATGACCCTTTTTATGAACCTTTTGAGATTTAACTTAATTTTTTTAATGCTTCCTCGTAAATCGAAGCCGTTTCTTTGGCTTTGTCGGGGGCAAGGTGGCTGTAAGTGTCTATTGTCATACTTATGTTCGCATGACCGAGTCTATGCTGAATTTCTTTATAATCTGCTCCAGCATTAAGTAAAAGACTTGCGTGAGTATGACGAAAAGCGTGAAACCCTGTAAGATTTATCCCAGCATTTTTGTAGTGATTATTCAATTCTTGTGCTATATTTGTCCTTGCACGATACCCTCCAACTGCTGAAGCAAAAACAATTTTTGTAGTGATACCGTGTTTTCTATAGAGAACTCTCTGTCTATTTTGCCACTGTTTAAGCATAAGCATTGTGCGATTAGATACTGATATATCACGTATTCCGCTTGCTGTTTTTGGACTGTCTTGTACTTTTCCGAGTCTGTCTACTGTCTTATCAATGTGGATAATATTGTTGTCGTAATCAATATCCGACCAGTTAAGAGCCAAAGCTTCGCCTATACGTAAGCCTGTATCAAGTAGTAACTTATACAATGTAATTGAAAAAATATTTTGGTCTGTTTGTTCTAAGCTACCAAGATAATCAAGAAATTTTTTCAAGTATCTGTTATCCAAGTATTTTAGTTTTTGCTTTCTTCTTACCTTTAAGCGTGGTGCAACTACCATACGAGCAGGATTGCTTGAGATAACACCTAGCTGAAAAGCATAATCTAAAATTCTTCTGATTGTATTAAGTAGGAGTTTATAATCTCTGCATGAACCGATAGGGCGTTTTCCCTTACTCATTGAGGCTGTGTTAGCTCTCTTAGCCCAGTCATTAACGATTGATTGTAAAAGTGGTGCTGTTATCTTCTCAACCTTATAATTGCCCAAAGCAGGGATAATATAGAGTTTGAAGTGCGATCTCATCATTGCCTGACTGTTCGATTTTACTGTGAGCAAATAATCATCAAGCCAAGTCATGGCTAAAGCTTCAAAGTTTTCAAACTCCACTTTTTCCCTAACTCTAGTCTTGCCATTCTTCTCAAATTCTGCTATCTTTAAATCAGAAAGAGTTTTCAGAGCTTTTTTAGTCTTTGCAGTAACATAGGTCTTAACCTTCTTACCTGTAAGACTATCTACTCCAAGATAAACGGCGGTACGGTAAACAACTGTACCGTCTTTTTTCGTAATTTTATTTATTTTCATATTAAACCTCTTTTCTTTTGTACTAATGCCAGGCAAGGACTTATACAAGAAAAGAAAGTTAGATACTCTATAAATTAATTCATTACCAGCTTTTAACGTGGTTCAGGGTTGCACGTAAGAGGCATGCACGCGCCTTGATTGCTTGATAATGCGCGTGCTGTGGTGTATTTGACAAGTTTTTGGTAAGGTGTCGAAGTTGTTAGAGCTGTTAGTCAAAAAAGATTAACAGCTAGGTACGATTGGTTAACACCCCACCCATGCGCAACCATTTCGCCTTTTTTTAAGAAAAATGTCAACCGCACAGAAGTTTTCCCAACTTGTTGGGAAATATATAATCACTAAGGTTTTGATAAGATATTTAAGGAGATTTTGAGGAGGTGTTTCGTACTTGTCAGACTTATTAAAAAGAGCAGTTTTAAAATCTATGAATGCAACAACGAATATTTGTTGTAATTCCGCATTTTGTGTTAAGGCATGAAATTAAATTTTAATGTTATTTGCCAAAAATTATAGTTCAAATAGTTTTTAGCCATTTTCGCGTGTAAATTCTTGACAACATATTATCGACTTGATATAATTTATTTAATCGATAAGGTGTCTGTGCGCAGCCCTTTGGGGAAAACTTTAAATAGTTTATCAGTCTTGGTTTAGGCCTTGACTGTTTTTTATTTTCACGAATTTATCAGAGTTTTCCATAATTTGGTAAAGCGTGTGTTTCAGATTGGTATCTGGATTAAGTTTATATATGAAATTAATAGTGTTTTTTCGATAAGTATTATCATAAGTTCCGTCATAACGTTTTGCAAAACTCAGGTACACATTTAAAGGAGTAAAATGAAAGAGAGCGTTTCGGAGTTCAACGATATTAGAAAAATTTTGTTTTATATTTCCAGTTCTTAAATAATCATATCCTACAATAACTTTATTGAAAGTTTTCTTTTGGGATTTAAAAAGCCAAATGAGGAGTTCTTTTGTTTCACCAAAAGTCATTTTAGTGACATATTTCCATGTCTCTTTACCAGTGTAAACTGGTAAATTTTTTATTTCAGCTTTCTTTATTTTCGCGATTATTTCGTTCCTTTTTGCAGGCTTTAATAGATTTGTTTCGATGAGTTCTCCAACATAGTAAGCAACTCTACTATTTATTGTACGTTCAAATTCAATCATGTTACCCATTAAATATTTACTTATAAGACAATCTTCTTCGAAGTAATTTTTCCATTCTTCAAAGTAATGTTCACAATAAACATGGCGTCCTTCTACAATATTGTTTGCAAATTTTACTTTTCCACAAGAAATTAAATTGTAGTAGTTACAATTAAGTAAAATATTTTTGGCTATATCTCTATTTTGAAATGTTACATTTTTATTATCGCGTAGATAATTAATTTGATCATCTAAACTTTTAAACTCTTTCATAAACTTATTTCATATTTTCCTTTCACGCGCCCAAGCGCTTTTTATTTTGTAAATATTTAAAGAAGAGTGATTATTTCACCAAATATACCGTAAGTATATGGATAAATTGTAAAGTTATAAATTAAATCTGGTAATTTTTTATATAGATCGTCTACTTTAGGTGAACGCTTTTCAGACGTTGACTTTATAGCTAGAGTTCTTTCTAAACGTCTTATCACTACAACAACATACTCTCCTTGTTCTATTAAAGCTCTGGCTTTAGTAATTACTCTACGCTCTTCTGTAGATATATCTTCGCTTAAAATAAGGTTATAGAGTACATTTAGAAATTCTTTTTTATCTTGCTCATATTGTTGCGATTGTTTCATGATTTACCACTTTCTTTTATTTTTTAAATTAAAGAAATGACCCACAAAACAGCTTTCCATGGATTAAGTACTTTCACAAATGTAGTATATAAATCATTTTTTGATTCATATATAAAACTATTGACAAAGGAGTTGTTCTTGCGTATTTTTGCATAAGTTGCCTTATAGATGTCGAATAACAGCACAAGAACAAATATTGAAACATACATTGCTAGCGTAATTTTTATGATAAGTAAGATGAAGTTAAATATAGTATTCATAAGATATTCCTTTTATTTTGTTAAGAAATGTTAAGGTTGAAAGCTCTATAAGCAGTATGTTATTGGTGACCGCATTATGAAGGCAAAAAAGTCAATCTTTATTATTATATTTCTTTTCTTTATTTTGAATAAAGTCACCAAGCAATTTGTGACTATAGATATTTGAGTCAACTGAATTCATAAAATCAACTGCAGTTCTATTTATGGTTCCTAATATTTCGTCAAAATTTTCTATAGTATCATTCTTTTCTTCAAATTTTAAAAGCGCTAGCCTCATAGCGTGTTCAAAGTACTTATCAAATTGTTCCACACCATTTTTTATTAATATTAGTTCTGAATAGATTGTTGTAACGCCAGTAACCCAATTTACCAAAATTTCATTTTTTTCTATGTTTTCTGAATTCAAAAATAAAGATAGATTCTTTAGGGATTTATTTGATTGGTATAAAAGTTCATCAAAGTATGTAGGTTTACTATTGCTAAAAAAATATTTAGAGTTCCGCTCATTATCATTGTAAAAATTAGAGCGTCCCAATAAATAATCAACACTAACATCAAAATAATCAGCAATCAAAGCTAATTTATCGGCTGCAGGAGATTTTGCTCCTTTAAGGTTATAAATGTAATTTTCCCCAAAACCTAAATCAGTTGCTACTTTTTGCAATGAAATTTTACGCTTATCAGCAAGTTCTTTTATTCGTTCAAATATAGACATATCAACCCTTTCTTAAGGATAACGAAAAATATTTTTGCTGTAATCAGTAAAAATTCTTGACTTATTTTACTGATAAGGGTAAAATAGATTTCGTTAAGATGATTTAATTTAAAAACGCCTATAAAAATTTTAACTAGCTCCCCAGCAAGTTTATAGAATTTTATTTGCGATTTTTATTATACTTATTTTACTCTTATTAGTAACAATTGTCAATGATTAGTTCTAATTAAAGTAAAAAAACAAAAGAAAGAAGGTAAAAATGCCACAACTAACACCAGAGATGAAAAAAGCTTTGCGACGAGTGCAAGCTGATAAGCTTATGACTAAGAAAGACCTTGCGAAAATTTTAGGAGTAACCGAAAAAACTGCTCAAAGTCTAACACGAGATAATGAACCGCAAGAAGTGAAAACCAAAGTATTCAATGCGGTTGTATCTGTCATTGCTGAGAACTACTAACCGCTATGCCCAGCGATTGAGTAAGAATATGAATAGCAAGCCCGAAGAGAATGAACACAGCAATACGTGCGTAACGGTTGCAAGGTGTGGGTATGCCACGTAAACCCCGAGGCGAGTATCTTTGAGGATTGCACAGCCCAAAGCAAGGCTAAAAACTGCATGTCCGAACAGAAATCAAAGCGCGTGCGCTAGAAAGAGGAAGAATGAAAGATTTAGCATTTCTAACTAGTCCAGATATGAGTAAAGCAGAGGTAGTGACTAATCATGTTGTTATTGCCGAGCATGCTGGACTTAATAAAATTTCAGTTCGTAAACTGATTGATAACAATAAAAAAGACATGGAAGCACTTGGGGTTTTGTCATTTGAAATGACAAAACCTATTAAAGGTTCAACGGGTGGCCGCCCTACTAAAATCTATCAACTCAATCGCAATCAAGCAATGTTACTTATTACATGGCTTGATAATACTGAGGCAGTTCGAGCTTTTAAATTAGCTCTTGTGAAGCGATTTGATGAAATGGAAAAAGAGTTACAAAATAGAAAGATCAGCAGAATTAAAGAGAAAACTGTGAAGCGTACACTTAATGAAGCGATCGACAACTGGAAGAGTGCTCCTAAATTTCCTTACCCTACCATGAATAAGCTTTTAATTAAGCTTGCAACTGGGCAGACTGTAAAAGAAGTCAAAGCGCGAGATGTCAATCAAGACATTATGCTTAATTTACTGACATTAACAGAACAAAAAGCTTATGTAGAGCTTGAGCAGGTTGCTATTGGTCTTATTATGGCAAATCTTGAATACAAGTTTATTAAAGAGATGCTGGAAAAAATTGCAACAAAAAAACTGTCCGAAAGTTTGGCGACCGACGACAGCTTTTAAAAAATATTTAGTATGAACTCACGCGCTAACGTGTTTTCATACTCTTATTTTACCAAGAATAGGAGAAATTTACAATGACACAATTTATAAGTATAGACGAAGCGAAAGAATTATTTGTACAGTGCTTAGGCAAAGCACGCCACCATATCGAAGTAGATGACATTACAGACAAGCTGTTTGACGGTCAGGCAATTGTTACCTTTACATTCTTAGGTAATGGCTACCGCGTAGAATTGGAGGGCTGAGGCAATGAAATTAGGCAAATATACCCTTACAGCAAAACGACTTAAAAGTCTTACTGTCATTGTTTGTGATGAACAACGAGGATATAACTTAGCACGTAAATTTATCTATTTTACAGAAAAAACTGAAAGAAAACCACTTGTTATTACGAAAGAAATTACAGAAAAATATTATTTGAAACAACAAGCTAAACAAGATTTAAAAACTTCTCATAATAAAGAAGTTGGAGAACCTTTATTTACCGAAGCTTTTGAACTTGCTATAAACAATAAAGCTAATGGTTGTAATCCTTTTTGGACAGGCCTTGAATTATACTGGGCGGGTTATGCCAGAGGTGTACGTGAACAGCGCCAAAAACAACGAGAAAAAAGCAGTAATATCGGATTATTAACAGGCAATGATATAGCAGACTTAGCGCAGGCACTGCACATTGATATAAATAAGCTCAATACTACAGTACTTGAACTTACCGCAAGCAAAGGAGGTCGACAATGAACATCTTTGATAAAGAGTTTATAAAGTTCTTAGCGCGAGAAATAGCACGACCAATACTCGAAGCAATTCAAGAATTATCCAAACAAAAAGAAGATAAGAAAACTGCTCAGATCGGTCTTATTCCTCAGAATGTGGTGCTTGAAGAACTCGATATTGACTGGGGAACATTAGACAAATGGGAAGATGAAGGCTTGCAACGATATGAGCCACCGATTGAGAAGACACGCAAAGTTTATTACGACAGAGACGAAATCCGCAAGTTTTTATCACTAAAATAAAAAGTCAGGCAAGGACTTATACAAGAAAAGAACAAAAAAGTTCAAAACTAACACATAGTGGTAATTCTAGCAAATGTTACTACTGGACGATAAATAATACTAAATACTGTTTAGAAAGCTCCACACGTCCACATTGTGGACTTGTACGGAGTAGAAATCGAAAAATAGAAAGGATAAGAACAATGAAAATAACAGACTTCCCAAAAACAGACCAAGCTATTATTAAGGCAATGAAAGCACATATTGGCATTGATAGAGCTATTAAACTGAATACCCTAGCTCAACAGCTTAAACTCACAGAGCGAGGCTTACAGTACAGAATTGAAGCTCTACAAGGCATGGGGTGTGCCATTGACTCAATTGATAACGGTTATTTTATCCCAGTTGATGAAGCAGAACGCACCGCAGGGATTACAAAGAAGGAACAAACAGGCTTTTCTATTCAAAAAGCTGTTATGGGCTATCGGACGGCAAGTTTAAGCTGGCTTGACGAGTTGGAGGTGGAATAATGGCACAAAGAAGAATGTTTAGTAAAGAAGTGACAACAAGTGATTTATTTGTTGATATGCCTTTGTCAAGCCAACTTTTATATTTTCATTTAGGAATGGAAGCTGATGACGAAGGATTTATAGGAAATGCAAAAATGTTAAGCAGAGCTTATGGAATAAACAATGATGATTTAAAGCTTTTAGAAGCTAAAGGTTTTATCATTGTATTTTCAAGTGGTGTTACAGTTGTCAAAGATTGGAATTTAAATAATAAAATAAGAAAAGATAGACAAAAGCCAACGATCTATACGCAAGAAAGAAATTCATTGAATATTGATACAAATGGTTCGTATTGGATAGGAAATATTGGTGTACAAAATGACAACCAAATGACAACCAAACGGCAACCAAATGTCACAGAAGAAAGTCATAAAAATAATGATGAAAATCCCGAAAACCCAGATATAGCAAGAGTGCAACCAGATGACAACCAAATGACAACCAAATGTCCGCCTAGTATAGGGGAGTATAGGGTAGGTAAGGGTAGGTTAGGAGAGGATAGTATATATAGAGAGGGTGATATACCAAATGACAACCAAACCACAACCTCGATAGATAACGATACCTTATTTAAAAATTATATGGAGCTATTCATCAATTTCGCTAAAAAGAATATCAATAAGAGGTCATTAGCTCTCCAAACATTTATTAAACTTTCAGAAATGGAAAAAGGGCAGATTATTACTGGAGCAAAAAATTATATTAACTTTTACAAAAACGACCGACCAGACGACAAAAGCGGGCAATTTAGTATAAATGCTTATGAGTTTTTAGATAATGCAATATTCAAAGAATATCAAACGCCTATAAAACAAAATAAAGTTCACTCTATTTTTGCTGAGTATGACCCAAATGCTGATATTAACGATCCAGGAGGCTGGGGACCGACTGAAACAGATGAGTCGTTTGATATTAATGACCGAGGAGGCTGGTAATGGGAACAATAATAAAAAATAGTGCATTTGAGTTTTCGCCAGAAACTGTGAAAAAAGCGGAGCAAGCGCGTGAGAGTGCAATTCGTCGTGTCACCACTGATAATGAAGTGAACAGTTTTATCTCTAATAAAGCATTGTCCGATGATGTCATTGATACTAATATCAGTGAATTAAATAATCACATCATTCATCGCTCTAATCCCATTACAAAAGGGTATAGTCCTGCTTTGAGAGATTATGAAGGCATGGTTATTACGGAGTATGCTAAAACAGACGCTCAAAAGCTGAAAGAGCATGAGTATACTACAACGGCAGTTCTTGATAGGAATAGTATCATTGCTGATAAATCTATGCTTAAAGCGACTTTTTCTAACTTTAATCACTCTACCCCAAAGGAAACCGAAGTATTAAAAAAGGCTTGCGATATTGCAAGACGTTATCTTGAGGGAGAAGAGTTTAACACGATATTTAAAGGCGGTGTTGGTGCGGGCAAGTCGCATTTAGCTATGGCTATTGCGCAGTGGGTGAATGAAGAATCACGACAAAAGGGACAAAATAAACGGATATTATTTCTTGATGTCAACGAAATGTTCCGAAAAGTGAAAGCAAGTTTTAATAACAGTCATACGTATTGGACAGAAGACAATATTATGACTTTAATTCGTAGTTCAGACCTTTTGATTTTAGATGATTTAGGGAGTGAAAGCTCATTCAGCGGGAAACAAGCTAGCGAGTACGTTCAACAATTTCTTTTCGCCATAGTTAATGCACATCATAGTATTATTACAACAACTAACCTTGAAGACCCTAGCACAGTTTATAATCCTAAAATAGTGAGTCGATTAAAAAGAAACTCTAAGAAGAGTGTGATTAATTTTAAGGGGATCACAGACAAGCGTTAAAAAATTCATATAAGCGTTTTTTCAGAGCGTCAAATTATTATATAATAAATATTATTCGAAATACTTTAGAGGTATGAAATAAAGCTTATAGAGACTCATACGAGAGCAGAAAAAGCAAATATGGATTAGCTTATGACGAAAACAATAAAAGAAATACTTGATCAGCATAAAGTTGAAATCATAAACCTTTACATAGCTGAGAATAAAACACAAGTTCAAATAGCCGAACAGTTTGGAACAAGTCAAAACAATATTTATAAATTCATGAAACGACATGGAGTTAAAAAACAACGAGAGCGGAAAACTGTTTTACCAAAAACAAATAATATAAAGACTATTGGTGAACAATTTAAAGTTAAAATATATCGCGAACCCGAAACATACAATTATTTCATTATGGGAGCACAAGGAAAAGGAATTCAAATTCGGGATTATATCTCAAAGGTTTTTAGCGCGGGCTATGTTTCAATGATTTATATTATTCCCGAAGGATTTGAACATAAATTCTCTAAAATCACAACAGAAAACAATCTCATTTATCCCAAACGTAAAGTTTAAATTTTTAGTCAGAGATAAAAGCGTGTGAGAATGTGTATTTAATAAACGATACTCGCTCAATTTCGCGTTTTAAAATCGTTCGAGACATATTATACCTGACAACATTTTAAACGCTAAAATGAGCGAAATATGGCCATGAGAAAGCAGGCAAAATAATGACCGATAAAAAGCAACCCAGAACAACGCCTATTATCGTTCACAATGCACCGAAGGAAAAGAAAGCATTGCTTAAGGAGTTTGAGCAGTTGCACCACATACGGCTGTCAGTGAGCATTAGGCACGCGCTTATGACCTTGAACTATAAAGACTTCGGCAATACTTTGGCATTTGTGAGCAAGCGTATAGCAAAGCCTAGAACCTCAGAAAATCTCAGATAAAAAATACTGCATTTAAAAACGACTTGTCAAAACTTGTCAAAAAAATAGAAAATGGAGAAATACAAAAATGGAAAATACACTTAAAATCATTACACGAAACGAAGTACAGGCACTCGATACAAATAATGTATATGGCTATATTCTTTCAGACGGTGAGTTTATCCTCAACTTGCCCCAAACAGGTGTAGATTTAGGAACAGACGATCGCTTTACTTATGGCGACTTTGACGCTTTTAAATTCGAACATGATTTAGAAAATTTAAAATATATTGTCCTCAAAGATAAAAGCAAAACCTCAAGAGTCGCAACTTTCAAGGTAGTTGGCAAACTGACACGGGAGTAATCACAAAAGAAAGTTAAAGAAAAGAACGCTCTTAATTGATAAATAAAATAGCCTAGTCACTGACTGGGCTTTTTGGTGGTCAAGTAGGTAAGGTTTTGGTAAGGTACTTAGGGAGGTTTTGGGGAGGTATTCGTACTTGTCGGACTCATTAAAAAGAGTAAGTCATAAAATTTAAGATTTGCGACAATGATATTTTCGGTTTTGCCAAAAGAAAAAAGCCCGTGGGAGGGCTTAGGTGAAATGATTTGTCTACTAATATTATAACAATATTGGAGGCAGTTTTCAAAGGTAAAAGAAACTGTCTTTCATTTTCTGAGTCCCTAAAAAAGAGGATGTGAAAACCTAACATTTTTACCAAAAAGAAATACAGAAGTTTAAATCATAAGCTATCGCTCAAAAAAGAACAACAGCTAAAATACTGAATGTTACTAAATCAGAACCCTAAGGTTTCCCTAAGGTATTCAGCAATCTTTTCAAAAAATAACGGTAAGGTTACGGTAAGGAAAAGGGCTAGTTTATGGCTAGGTATGTTGACAAATGTTGACATAAAAAACCGGTACTCATCCTTGTTAGTACTGGTTGAACAGCAATATTTATAACTAAAAACAATACCAAAGTTTATCACAAAAAAGTGAAAAACTCCTCAAAAGAGGAGCTGACCTATAAGAACTGGTGCTTTTATTATAGTACAGTTTGATAATGAAAATCCTTGTGTTACTAGATAAGGTTTTGGTAAGGTATGTTGAAATAAAAAACACGCTGGCAAGGCGTGCAGTGTAATTAATTTTTGTCTGTGTGTTTTATTTCTTTGCCACAAAATATTATAGCATATCTTTAGGAGGGGAAATAATACATGAGCAATTACAAATATTTGATACGGTTCTATTTGTTGGGATTTTTACAAGAGTCTACAAATCGAGCAGAAAAGTATATTGAGCGAGTTAAGGGAGATGATACTCAGGTTAAGAAGAATAGAGAGATGATAAGCAAGCTTGATAAAATATTCGCCCCTTTAAGCGATCAAGTTGTAGAAATGTTGCACTTAAGGTTTGTGGCTGAGTTAGACATTACAGAAGTAGCAAAACAAAAAGACCTCTCTTACAGCACAGTTCAACGCTTGTGTTCTGAATCTATCAAGCAAGTTAAAAAGTTGGCCAAAGAGTACTACAAGAAATAAATGTCAGTATTTGGTATAATAATATCATAAAATATAAGTCCCTTGGTTGGGCAATTGGTATAATATTAGATTAAGAAGTCCATAGCCAAATGGGCTTTTTTGTGCTCTCACGCGCTTTTGGTCATTCTAAATAAATAAGTAGCCGAGGCATAATTAAAAGCTCGCAGAGAGCAAAATATGAGCATTTAGCATTGAGTAAGTCTCCCCCACTTCAAGGAGAAATTAAAAAAACTAAAAGAGCCGAGTGAGATTAGCCTTTTCCAAGTGTTCTTAGCATATATAGAAATTGCGAAAAACGCTTAAATTGACTCTTTCAATGCGCGTGGTTGCCACATTTTCAAAAGTACGCGACGTTATCATAGAATAGTGAAAAATCTCATGAACATTATTTTTAGAGATTGGCTCGTATTAAAAGTAGTGGGAAAAAAGAACTGTTTTTTTTTGACAAGCAGTGCTTTGTCATACTATAAAATTTTTACCTTTATCCTTTGACTATTATTGCCTTTAAAAGTAAAATTATATTAAAAAATATGTACGATAAGGCTCAATTTTAATGGAGTTGTTGTCGAAAAAGGAGAAATATATAAATGGGTGTCTCGCGCATAAGTTCAGACATTATGGTTGCTCAAAGTGCTGTTTCAAAATTGACGGGGCTTGAGGGATCCTCTATCCAAAACGAAAAGGTTGAGTTTGCAGGAAGTGAAATGCCTTGCATGAAAGCTGGACAAAACTTAACGAATCAAATGCTTGCTTCAGTTGGCGAGTTTGTCGGCAGTGTCGAAGCACAAGCCAATAAAATTAAGGGGTTAGCTCAAAAGATAGAACATGACGACCAAGCAGACAGTCAGAGTTGGGGGTTCTAATGACTAAAGATAAAAATGCAGAGAAGCGTTTTCGTTTAAACCGAGAAATCATGTTCCAAGAACAAGTAGAAGAGGATATACGAGCAGAAGAGCGTAGCCTTAAGCAATCCGTTGAGCATTTCCAAGACCAAATGGATACGCTATTCCGTCAAGAAGAAGCTTATTTTGCACGTCTCCAAGGAAAAGGCGCTTTGGCCAATAGTCAAGATTTTGCGCTTCATGAAATAAAAAAAGAAATTGGACGTGTAACCGAAAGTATGAAAGAACAACTTACTGTAGGTTATCGTAAAGAGCGGATTGCAAACCAAGATAAATTAGGTAAACTTCAGAGAGAAAGGAATGCTCTAACATGGGATTAAAATACAATAAAAATGACGGACAACTTTTAAGCTCTGCTTTAAAGCATAACTTAGAGATTGTGGATCAGATTGTAGAAGACGTGCAAGAAGGTGTTGACCACCTTTTAAGTATGATTGACGACCCCTTTGGACCTCTCGAAGGACAAGCTTATCATGCAGCAGCAACCCTCTTTCAAGAAATTGTGAAACCGACCCTCTCTAAACTTAAAGAAGCAACAAATGAAATTAAAGGGGAACTCACCACTTTTGACAATGAACGTCGAAACTTTGACCAATTTCCAGACCCTGTCTATGATATGGACGACCTCAAAGAACATTTAGAAATCAAGAAGCAACAAAAAGCAACGGTTGATTTTCAAATGAACCTGTTCAATAATCAATTGGCGAATGCCATAGCTAAAAAAGCAGTAGAGGACTTTGTCTATGAGGGGCAACGTCTCCAAAGCGTTGCCAACCATTACGAACAAGAAATCCAAGAGATAGAAGCTAAAATTCGTATTTTAGAAGAATTCTCAAGTGCAACAGCAAGCCTTTTCCAAGAAAGCTTACATACTTTCCAAAATGCGATGAATGGAGCTAAAGCTCTCAAAACAGGGAGTTTTGATTCAAAAGGAAATTTCAGTATGTCCTCAAACTCTGATTTATCCTGGTATAAAAAAATAACCGGCAAAGATATTAGCCGTGACTTACTCCATGAGTCAAGCCACCTCACAGCAAGTGATATCGAAGAACAAGAAATCGCCAATATGAATGCGGAAACTAAAGCTCAATTGGAACAAATCGCTTTAGCAACTGGTCTCACTTTAGCAGAAGTTATTGCTCTTTATGCCAAAGCCTCAAAAACAATGGCAGTTAAAGGCGGAGAAGTAATCCATAATGTTTGGGACTTTATCTCTGGCGAGTTTGGGAAATTAAGTCCAGAAAATCGAGTTAAGGACGGGGATGTTATTAAAACGATTGTCTACTACACCAACCAAGGGAATTTAAAAGTTATCTATAACGAAACACAAAATATCGTTTTAGCAACAAGTGGTGGTAGTTTTATGGATAATTTAGCTAATTTTAACGGGATTAGTGGAACTCAAGAAAAAACAAAGGGTGTTGAATATGTTGGTGGTGATGAATCAAATATAAATGATTTCCAAAAAAACCAAGGGAAAAAGTTTAATAAAATTGATTATAAAGTATCTGCCTTAAATAACCTATTAGATGCGTTAGAGTTTAAAGACTCTTATCATACACAGGAACAAGAAAGTATTTCAGGTAAAGAATATTTGAATAGGATAGCCAATGAAAAAGAGAAGCAGCGTCAAGCCGAACTTATAAAAGCCCAACAAAAAATCTCAGGAGGAGGAAATCCAGCAAGTTTAGGATCATAAAATTATGAATGATAAAACTGAATTTGAAAATAAAATTATCAAAGAAATTAAAGATTTAATTATTTCCGATAACTCTTTGACATATGGTGAGAGGAAATCACTTGAGAAAGTTATTGCTCGAATAAAACAAGGGGCATCATTTGAAGATTCTATAGGACATTGGTTGAGAAATATTAATAAAATAGAACAAAGAAAATCAAATGAAAGAGGATTATCAAAAAGCGTCAAAGATATTTATGATAAATTAATTTTACGATACGATATCCCCAAAAAAGAAAAACATTATGTTGTATACGGAGGAGGTATACGGACACGGGGAAGTACTGCTTCGTGGGCTTGGACAATGCTATTTTTAATTATTATTGTAATTTTGATGGTCACCGGAAAATTGAACTTTTTCTTTGATTTTACAGAAAAATATTTGAATTAATTTACATTGGAATAGCGATAATACTCTAAATATTTAAGGAGGATTTTTATGCTTACAGATAGACAGAGTAAATTTTTAAATAGGATGATTGAGTTGAATAATGTTAAGTCAACTACAACAAATAAAGAACGCTCTTACTTAAATAGAAGTATTACAGCTATTCAAGAAGGAAAAAAATTTCAAATAGGTGTGAATATGTTGACCTTATCTTTAAAGAGGCTAGTAGAACGAAAAGGAAAACCTCTAACTCCAGATTTAGAGTTACTTTATAAAGACTTGGTTTCTGTTTATGGAGAGCCTAGTTATCAATTTGGAGACTTGAAAGCTAATAGAGATAGTACAGTAGATAATTTCTTTAATATACTCAATAGCTGATACTTTGACACATTTTCCGTAAAAACAATCATGAGACCTTTTTAGGTCTTTTCTTATTTTCGATATTTTAAAAGCCGTATATCGTTGATATACAGCCCCCTTGCCTGACAAAAATTTATGAACCTTTTTATGAACCTTTCACTCAAATATAGCAAGATACATTCAAATAACTAAAAAACACAAAACGCTTAACAGTATGGTTAATCGTGTGTGGTTTGATGTAGTCATATAGCGCCTTAAACTCCCTTATTGTAGCATTTAAAAGCCGTATATAGTAGTATTGGCATAATAACATGAATAAAAATAACTTTTAAAGACAGTTAAGTTTTAGTTTTTTTTAGAAAATGAGAACTTATCTTGAGAAGAACAGTAATTATAAGTACTAATATACTCGAATTTATGTTAAAATTTTTTATATGAAAAAATATTTGAAAGTTGGTTTAGGGCTGCTGGCTGGTGTAGCTGGTGCGCATGTACTTTATCATAGTTATAAACACGTTGAAGAAAATTTGCGGGCAGAGGTTATTCAAGCAGTACGTGAAGCTTTTGCTGACCGAGATATTCAAACAGTATGGATCTTTGAGGATGCTGATCGCGGAGCTATTTATAAAGGTGGCGTGATTGTTGGCGAAAACCAAAACATCAATTTTGAAATTGATGGAGAAACCTTAAAAATTACAGAATTAGGAGAGGAGTATTTATGATTATTCCACAAAATTATGAGGAACTGGCTGAAATTGTAAAATCAGAAGGGAAACATGTCCTATTTTTCACTGCAGGATGGTGCCCAGACTGTACTTTTATCAAACCAAAAATGCCAGAATTAGAAGCAGAATTTTCAGATTTTGATTTTGTAGAAGTTGACCGTGACGAATTCATGGACCTGGCTATTGAATGGGGAATCATGGGGATTCCTAGCTTTGTAACTCTTGAAAATGGTAAAGAAACAGGGCGCTTAGTCAATAAACTACGTAAAACTAAAGAAGAAGTAAGTGAATTTTTGAAGGGTGTAGATAAATAAAATGATTGCAACGTATAATAAAAATGTTGGTGATGTTCTCATGCTAATTGTAGCAAACAATGAGGGAGCAGAAGTAACTTATGAACGTAAAGCAGATGTTGCGCGTATCTTCCGTGAAGATACAGGGCAAACAGTGGGCTGGAATATTTTCGATATCAAAAAAGATTGGCCAGATGTGGCACAAGGACAAAATGATTTATCGGAGCATCAAGTTGCGGAACTTAATGAAAAACTTAAGGCTGCTGGTTTTGACGAACAGCTCACATATGACGGTCAACCTAAATTTGTGGTTGCTGAGATTCTGACAATGGAAGACCATGCAGACAGCGATCATTTGCATGTGTGCCAAGTAGAAGTTGGTTTAGACGCACCCGTTCAAATCGTTTGCGGTGCGCCAAATGCCTTTGTTGGCATGAAAACAGTAGCGGCTTTGCCTGGTGCAATGATGCCTTCGGGCTCTTTAATCTGGCCGGGCGCTTTGCGTGGCGTTCCTTCTTATGGTATGCTCTGTTCAGCACGCGAGCTTGACTTGCCAAATGCACCGCAAGTTCGTGGTATCATTGAATTGAATACAGAGTTAGAAGCTGGATTAGCTTTTGATGCTACAAGCATGTGGCAAGCCTAAATACAAAATAATAAAGATCTTAGTGAAAGCTGAGGTCTTTTTTCGTACAAAGAGCAAGGAGGTGTCAAAATGAATAAAACGTTATTGGTGGGTCGACTCGTTGCGGATCCAGAACTTACTAAAACATCCAATGGGAAAAGCCTATTGAGGATAAATCTCGCTGTCAAGCGACGTTATAAAAATGCTTCAGGTGAAAAAGACACAGACTTTTTTACTTTGGTCTTTTGGGAAAAACAGGCGGAACACTGTATGTCTTATGCTAAAAAAGGAGCCTTGCTTGCTGTGGAAGGTGAGATACGAAGCAGGAGTTATGTGGACAAGAATGAACAAAAACGCTATGTGACAGAAGTACTCGTAAAAGCATTTGATCTTTTGGAAAGTCGCGCAACTATTGCCATGCGACAAGATTCTATAGAAAATAGTGCGCTTAATTTAAAAGAAGACGAATTACCATTTTAAATTGAAAAAAGCGTTTTCTTTTGGTAGGATGAAAACAGGAAAGTGAGGTGAAGCAAAATGGTAAAGGCAAAAACGAAAGAAGAGCTGATTTCCTTTTCAGAAGAAAGCTGGCATAAGATGTGTCATTTAGTCGATGCATTGCCTCTAGAAGCACAAACGGCAACTTTTGTCTTTGGTCAAGAGAAGGGAAAAGAGGCCCATTGGGGGCGAGATAAGAATATCCGCGATGTATTTGCCCATCTTTATGAGTGGCAAGTATTGTTGCAAAATTTTGTAAAAAGTAATGTTTCAGGAAAGGCGCAAAGTTTTTTACCCACACCTTATACTTGGAAAAACTACGCGATAATGAATCAAGAAATCTGGAAAAAGCATCAAGCGACCTCTTATGAAGAAATAAAGGAAAAACTTGCGGCAAGCCACCTCAGCACTATCCAGTTATTGCAAGGTTTTTCAGAGGAAGAGCTTTATACAAAGCAATTTTATCCTTGGACGGGAACAACATCCTTAGCACAGTATTTTCAGTCCTCTTTGGCTTCACATTACGATTGGGCCTTGAAGAAACTTAGGCTTCATAAGAAAACGATTTAAAAATCAAAAAAAGAAGTTTTTTTCTTGACTAATTTTGACCTTCGCGGTAAAATAAGATATATAAATTAGCACTCCAACTTAAAGAGTGCTAAAATAACATAAAATGGAGGAATAACATGTTGAAACCCTTAGCGGATCGTGTTGTATTGCGTATAAAAGAGGAAGAAGAAAAATCTTTAGGTGGGATCGTCTTGGCCTCAGCAGCACAAGAGAAACCACAAGTTGCAGAAGTTGTGGCAGTAGGCCCAGGTAAAACAACTCCTCACGGTACAGTTATTGCACCAACAGTACAAGTTGGTGATGCAGTTCTCTTTGAAAAGTTTGCTGGTACAAATGTGAAATTTGAAGGCGAAGATTTCTTGATTATCAAAGAATCTGATATTCTTGCGATTGTTTAAGGAAAATAAAGACAGGAGATAATAAAAAATGGCAAAAGATATTAAATTTTCATCAGATGCTCGTTCAGCAATGGTTCGTGGTATTGATATTTTAGCAGATACAGTAAAAACAACACTTGGTCCTAAAGGTCGCAATGTTGTTCTAGAAAAATCTTATGGTAGCCCACTTATCACTAATGATGGTGTAACTATTGCAAAAGAAATTGAATTAGAAGATCACTTTGAAAATATGGGCGCAAAATTAGTCAGTGAAGTGGCCTCAAAAACAAATGATGTTGCGGGTGATGGTACTACAACAGCGACTGTTTTGACACAAGCGATCGTTCGTGAAGGTTTGAAGAACGTAACTGCTGGAGCTAATCCAGTAGGTATTCGTCGTGGTATTGAGTTGGCAACTGAAACGGCAGTGAAAGCACTCAAGGAATTATCTATTCCAGTATCTGGTAAAGAAGCAATTGCACAAGTTGCCTCTGTATCTTCTCGTTCAGAAAAGGTCGGAGAGTATATCTCAAATGCCATGGAAAAAGTTGGTAACGATGGTGTTATTACTATTGAAGAGTCAAAAGGTATGCAAACTGAACTTGAAGTTGTAGAAGGTATGCAGTTTGACCGTGGTTACTTGTCACAATATATGGTAACAGACAATGAAAAAATGGTTGCCAACCTTGATAACCCATACATCTTGATCACAGATAAGAAGATTTCAAACATTCAAGAAATCTTACCATTGCTTGAACAAATCTTGAAAACAAATCGTCCATTACTTATTGTGGCAGATGATGTTGATGGTGAAGCATTACCAACACTCGTGTTGAACAAAATCCGTGGTACTTTCAATGTTGTAGCTGTTAAGGCTCCAGGATTTGGTGATCGCCGTAAAGCACAACTTGAAGACTTAGCAATCCTTACAGGCGGAACAGTAATTACTGAAGAACTTGGCTTGGAACTTAAAGATGCAAGCCTAGATGCACTTGGTCAAGCCAACAAAGTAACTGTTGATAAAGAACATACGACAATCGTTGAAGGTGCCGGTTCAGCAGATGCTATTGCTACACGTGTAGCAACAATCAAAGCTCAAGTTGAACAAACTACTTCAGAATTTGATCGTGAAAAACTTCAAGAGCGTTTAGCTAAACTTTCTGGTGGGGTTGCTGTGATTAAAGTCGGCGCCGCTACAGAAACTGAACTTAAAGCGCAAAAACTTTTGATTGAAGACGCACTTAATGCAACACGTGCGGCTGTCGAAGAAGGTATTGTTGCTGGTGGTGGTACTGCACTTGTTACAGTTATCTCAGCCCTCGACAGTCTTGAAGAAGAAGGGGATGTACAAACAGGTATCACAATCGTACGTCGCGCACTGGAAGAACCAGTACGTCAAATTGCGGCTAATGCAGGTTACGAAGGCTCAATCATTATTGATAAACTTAAATCAGCAGAAAAAGGTATTGGCTTCAATGCTGCAACTGGTGAATGGGTTGAAATGATTGAGACAGGTATTGTGGATCCGGCTAAAGTAACACGTTCAGCCCTCCAAAATGCAGCCTCAGTAGCAGGACTTATCTTGACCACTGAAGCAGTCGTTGCTGATAAACCAGAACCAGCAGCATCAGCAGCTCCAGCTATGGATTCGTCAATGATGGGTGGCATGATGTAAAAATAAAAAAAGACACGAACTCGTGTCTTTTTTTATTGCTGTAAATACTGTCTAAATATCATAGAGTTTACTTGCATGCTCGTGGCTAGTATCAATAATGTGAACGTCACGTTTAGTATCCACATCATGCTGCGCAAGAAAGCCGTCCATGGTCATATGTGCAAGCTCTTGGATATTGTTATTCAGGCTAAGGTGACCCAGGAAGATGCGTTTTGTTTTATTTCCTAAGACATTAAAAGCAGCTTCGGCACCGTCTTCGTTAGATAAATGGCCTTGGTCGCTGAGAATACGTTGTTTTGTTTTCCAAGGGTAACCCCCCATGCGGAGGATCTCAATATCATGATTACTTTCCATAAGGTAGCCGTCGGCATTTTCGATTGTACCGCGCATACGGTCACTTACATAGCCGGTATCTGTAAGTAATACAAAGGATTTGTTATCCTTCATAAAACGATAAAATTGGGGTGCGATAGCATCATGGCTCACACCAAAACTTTCGACATCGATATCGCCAAAAGTTTTAGTTTTGCCCATTTCAAAGATATGTTTTTGTTCAGTCGCAATTTTTCCTAGTGAGTTTTTACTCTCTAGTTCTTGCCAGGTTAACTCATTGGCGTAAAGTTGAATGCCATGTTTTCGGGCAAGAACACCAATTCCTTTGATATGGTCGCTGTGCTCATGAGTAATCAGGAGTGCATCGACATCTTTGATGTCTCGGTCAATCTCTCCTAATAAACTCTCGATTTTTTTTCCAGATAATCCAGCATCCACAAGAATTTTCTTTTCAGGAGTTTCCAAATAAAAAGAATTTCCAGTGCTTCCGGATGCTAAAATTGAATATTTAAATGCTGATTCAGTGCTCATTCAGCAAAATCCTCCCAGTCGTTATTTTCTTGATTAATTTCATCACTGTAAGGGAAAGACAGGGTGAAAGTTGAACCAGTTTTACCATCAGAAGTGACTACTATATCACCTTTGTGGAGTTTCATAATATCATAGGCAATAGATAACCCTAAGCCCGTACCGCCGATTTGGCTATTTCTTGAAGCATTATCGACACGATAAAAACGGTCAAAAACTTTGGCTAAAGCAGGTTTTGGAATTCCTATACCTTGATCGGCAATAGAAGTAAATGCTTTGTTGTCTTCACACCAAACGCTTACGGTAATTGTTCCTCCTTTTGGGGAGTACTTAAAGGCATTATTGATGATATTGTCAATAACCTGCGAAAGCTTATCGGTATCGATTTCAAGCCAAATCTCTTGTTGAGGTATTTGACGAATAATTCTAAAGTTAGTGTAATTTTTTTCGATGATTTGATCAAAACGATCCAGGATATAGTTGATAAAGTCGACGTAGTTGATAATTTCAGTGTGAAGTTTAACCTTATCTTGATCCATACGAGAGAGCTCCAAAAGCTCCCCGATCATTCGAATCATTCGATCTGTTTCGTTAAGCGAAACATCTACGAAGTGACTGGCAACTTCGGTGTCAGCCAGTGCTCCATCATTGAGCGCTTCTAAGTAGGCTTTGACAGAAGTTAGCGGCGTACGCAACTCATGCGAGACATTGGACACAAAAAGTCGGCGATCTCTTTCTGTTTTTTCTTGTTCTGTTGTATCATGCAAGACGGCAATAATCCCAGAAATATACCCAGATTCACTGCGGAAGAGCATAAAGTTTACGCGAAGAATAACAGCCGTGTCTTCAGAATTGATGGCATTGAGTGTGAGTTCAGGCTCTTTTTGTAGTAAATCATGAAAAGAATATTTGTCGGAGATATTTAGAATATCAATCAAATCTTTACCAATAATTGCCTCGCTTGATTGATCAAGTAGATTCAGTGCTGCGTGATTAGCAAGATTTATCTTCCCGTGCCTATCCGTGGTGATGACCCCATCGGCAAGATAGGTCAAGATACTCTCTAGTTGGTTGCGCTGGTTTTCTAAATGTTCTTGGCGATCCTCAATTTCATGTCCAAGTAATAACAATTTATTATAAGCTACTGAAAGCTCATTATTTTCCTTAGAAATTTGGCGGTTTTCATAGTTGTCATTTAAAAAATTGTCCACTTGATGAGAGATCTTATTGGCCGTTTGCGCCAAGCGACTGAGATACCAAATAAGAAGACTTAAGGTAATCAGATAAAAGATGAAAAACTCTAAGAGCGCAGTGGTGTGTGTAAGGAAGTATGGACTATTTACTATCTCAAAAATGCCAAAAAGAAGTAGATGAATCACTACTCCTTTAAGTACTATTGAATTAAAAAATTTATTCATGAGGTTCGCTCATATAGTATCCAACACCACGACGTGTAGATACGTATTGAGGGCGGCTTGGAGTATCTTCAACTTTTTCGCGAAGACGACGAACAGTGACGTCAACAGTACGAACATCACCGAAGTAATCGTAGCCCCAAACAGTTTCAAGCAATGTTTCACGTGTGATAACTTCACCGAGATGTTGTGCAAGATAATAGAGCAATTCAAATTCGCGGTGTGTCAAGTCAAGCTGTGTTTCATTTTTATATGCGGCATAATGTGTCGGGTTGATACGTAAGTTACCAATCACCAATTCTTTTTTAGAATCTTTTGGTTGTTCAACAGGAACATTTGTCATGCGGCGTAAATTTGATTTAATACGAGCAAGTAATTCACGGTTTGAAAATGGTTTTGTGATGTAATCATCTGCACCGAGTTCAAGGCCGATAACTTTATCAAACTCTGTATCTTTGGCAGAAACCATCAAAATAGGGACTTCAGAAGTTTTACGAATTTGACGTGTAACTTCAAGACCATCAATTTTTGGAAGCATCAAATCAAGATAGATAAGATCGGGTTTTTCTGATTCAAAGAGTTCAAGAGCTTCTTCACCATCAAAAGCAGTGACTACTTCATACCCTTCTTTGACGAGGTTAAATTTTACAATATCAGAAATTGGTTTTTCGTCGTCAACAACAAGAATTTTTTTCATGATAATCCTTTCGCTTAGATGTATATAATATTAATTGCTTTTCTCATTATACAATTATTACAGTAGTATAGCAAGGTAAAGCCTTCCATAATATAGAATTTTTACAAAAGTGAAATCATTTGTAAAATAAGAAACTTATATAGTAAACAATATTTATAAAAGAACATTTTTCCCATATTTTTTCTTTTTATTTTTGCTATAATAGAAGATATGAATGGAATATTAATTAGTTTGGAAGGGCCAGATGGGGCCGGTAAAACGACTGTTTTACAAAGAATTCTTCCAGAACTAGAAAAAACGTCTTATAAAATCCTTTCGACACGTGAACCTGGAGGCGTGCGTGTTGCAGAAGAGATTCGAAATATAATTTTAAGCACAGAAAATACAGAAATTGACAGTAAGACAGAGCTGATGCTGTTTGCTGCGGCACGTCGCCTACATATGCAAACAAAAATGCTTCCCGCACTTGCTGCAGGAGAAATGGTAATTGTTGACCGTTTCATTGATTCGTCGGTGGCTTATCAAGGTTACGGACGTGAACTTGGTGTTGAACCTGTAAACTGGCTTAATGAATTTGCAACAGACGGTCTTAAACCAGATTTGACATTATATTTCGATATTGATACAGATGTTGCACTTGAACGAATTATGAAAAATAGAGCGGATGAAGTCAATAGACTTGATTTAGAACGTGCCGAAATGCATCGTAAAGTCAGACAGGGTTACTTAGAAATAGTGAAGCAGGAGCCTGAGCGCTTTGTCACTATTGATGCCAGTCAAGAACTTGACAAAGTTGTTGCAGACACGTTAACAGTCATCAAAAAGAAATTTTGTTTGTAATAAAATTTCAAACTAAGGAGTTTTCATGAAAATTGCAGATATTCAACCCGCACTTTTTGAACGCTTTAAGCATATTTTACGTGTGAATAAACTGAGCCATGCTTATCTCTTTAGTGGGGGATTTGGTAGTTTTGATATGGCTATTTGGCTAAGTCAGGCCATTTTTTGTGAAAATTTACAGGACAATTTACCTTGTGAGAATTGCCGTCACTGTCGTTTAGTTGCTAGGGATGAATTTAGCGATTTACACATTATTCGTCCTGAAGGCCAAACGATAAAAACAGGACAAATTCGAGATTTATCGGAAGTTTTTAGTCAGTCCGGATTTGAAGGTGCTCAGAAAGTGGTCATTATCACGGAAGCTGAAAAAATGCACAGTAATGCAGCCAATGCTTTGCTTAAATCAATTGAAGAACCTGATAATGCCACACATGTCTTTTTGCTCACAGAAAACGATAATCTCATTTTACCCACCATTAAATCACGGGCACAAGTTTTTAGCTTTCCCAAAAATAGTGCCTATATGCAAGAAATTTTGGAACAAAATGGTGTCTTAAAAACACAAGCAGAACTCCTGAGCCGAATTTGTAACTCGGTAGAAGAAGCCCAAGATTTAAGTGGCGCCACTTGGTTTAATGATACCTTGAAGAAACTCCAACAATTGCTGAAATTAGTGAAGACGGATCAACGGGAAGCTTTTCTTTACCTGACAAATGTCGCGGAAAATATTGAGGATAAGGAAAAACAAAGTTTAGTTTTTTCCCTGCTCTTAGAGCTTTTTAATCAAGAAATGATGCCCGACTGGGTTCAAAAAACCTTTCAAGCAGAAAAAATGTGGAAAAGTAATGTGCGCTTTGGCTCTTGTTTGGAATATATAGTGCTGAAATAGGAAGAAGATAATATGATTTACGAAGTAGAGTTTACACATGGAGAACAAAATACCTTTGTAAGTGGTCATGAAACATTTGCACCGAGAACGCAAGTCATTATTCAAAACGAAAAGGGCAAGACCTATGGCCGGATAATGAAGCAACTGCCACAAGATAAAAATGTTGATACATCTGGAGAAATTGTTCGCGCAGCAACAGAAGAAGATGAAGAATTGATTCAGACAACAGAGCTGCTCTCGCAACAAGCCTGCGCGAAGATTCGTCAGATTGTTGCGGATTGCGGGATTGACATGAAGGTTACAAATGCAGCTTATAATTTAAACCAAAGTCAGCTTTTTGTGTCCTTTACATCGGAAAATAGAGTGGATTTTCGAGCTTTGCTTAAAGAATTAGCAGCGACTTTTCGTACGCGAATCGAACTTCGTCAGATTGGAGCGCGTGATGCTGCAAAAATGTATGGTGGCGTTGGGCCTTGTGGACGACCGCTTTGTTGTTCGGAGTTTATTTACGAATTTCCTAATGTCTCGATTAAGATGGCAAAAAATCAGTCACTCTCTTTGAAACAAAGTAAACTGAATGGCCTTTGTGGTCGTTTGATGTGTTGTCTGTCTTATGAAGATGAATTTTACAGGGAAGCGCGTAAAAATTTCCCTGATTTTGGGGAACATATTACAACTGCAGATGGTGAGGGGAAAGTTATTGGACTTAATATTTTGAATAACAAAGTTAAACTTCGCTTAGATCATACAATAAAAGAGTTTGATATTGCAGAGATAAATCTTTAAGAAGAATTGACATAGAGGTAAGTTATGGGGGAAATGATGATCGATAAAAATGAGATTTATGTGCAACTTGGGCTACTGGAGGAAAGTTTGGCTTATACACTGGGCCAAATTTCAACGGTACGCGATGCTTTGGATGAATCTTTAAAAGAAAATGCCACAATTCGCATGGAAAATGAAAAATTACGCGAACGTTT
>ERZ1034915.13-NODE-13-length-129620-cov-40.766179_pt1 | contig 129620 bp, 99 predicted proteins | sample MGYA00520592_ERZ1034915 | MGnify/ENA primary metagenome ERZ1034915 (study PRJEB33766, sample SAMN09781787) | gut metagenome | biome: gut microbiome | host: Homo sapiens | place: Madagascar | study: EMG produced TPA metagenomics assembly of the PRJNA485056 data... | reverse complement strand
GCCAGACCGGAGGGGCGCCGGGGGCGGGAATCTGGGCGTACACATTTCCTACACAATTTGGGATCCGACTAACGTTTGCCAGCCGTTAACTACCGCTCGCCGAGCATCTCTTTATATAAGGCAGTCTCATGGTTAAAGCGGATACGTTCCCCTAGCTAAAGCACAGCCAGCATCGAGCAACTCATCACGCTCTTCCACTGAGAACCCCTCGGCGTAGACGCGCACCACTGGTTCGGTCCCGCTAGGACGGACCAGCAGCCACGTATCATCCTCGAATGCTAAACGCAAGCCATCCATATGACTAACGTTTTGCGGTACCTTGCCACAAATCGACTTGGGGTTTACGCCCGGCAGCAGGGTTCGTAACGTTTCGGCATCTTCGGCCTCAAGGCGCAAATCGCGTCGACCGTAACTCGTCTTACCAAATCTGTCCTCGAGTTGGTCGACCAGAACGCCCAAAGGCGCGTCCGTCTTTGCCATAAGCTCACACAGAATCAGACAGGCGAGGATTCCATCGCGCTCGGGCATATGCGCGGCGATGCCGATACCACCGGCTTCTTCGCCGCCTATGAGGACGCCACCCTTCTTCATCTCTGCCGCTATATATTTGAAACCGACTGGTTTGACGGTCACGCGGCAGCCAAGCGCCTCGGCAATGCGACGCACGAGCGTCGAGCACGAAAGGTTGACGACGACGCGCCCCTCCAAATTACGAAATTGAACCAAGTCGCCCAAAACGAGCGCCATGATCTGATGCGGATGTATATATCTGCCGCGCTCGTCAACCGCGCCGATACGGTCGGCGTCGCCGTCGGTCACCAGGCCAGCGCAAGCTCCGTCCTCGATAACCGTATGCTCGCAAGCGTCCACCCACGGCTCAACGGGGTCGGGGCAGATATCTTCTTGGTCAGGCGCCTGCCCGGCGTGAATCTCGTGTACCTCAACGCCAAGCTCGCGCAGCAAGTCGGCTAGATAGCCCTGGGCTGCGCCGCCCATGGGGTCAACAACCACGCGCAGGTGCGCGGCGCGGATGGCTTCGGCATCGACAAACGATGCCACCGCTTGCATATAGTCAGGAATGATATCCGCGGTGCGATATTGCCCCTCGATCCCCATTGGCTCGGGAGCCATGGTCTCTTCGAGCTCTTCGATGACATCCTGGTTGGCGGTCGAGCCGTCACCCATGCGAATCTTGAGACACAGATAACCCTGCGGATGATGGGACCCCGTCACCATGAGCGCGCCGCACGCCTCACCGTCATAAGCCGCCGCCCACGTAAGGGCAGGGGTCGGAACAGGTCGCGAAGCGAGCACGGCGTCTAGCCCGTGCGCTGCTAGCACACCCGCCGCAAGCTCAGCGAACTCGCGCGCCAGGGGCCGAGTGTCGAACCCTATATATACCGTTTTGCCCGGATTGGTCTTTTGCCACAACTCGCCGACGGCATCGGCGATACGGGCAACGTTATCGGCAGTGAAGTCCTCATCGACGCGAGCGCGCCAACCGTCAGTTCCAAAATGAATTATCGCGCACACGCGCAGACACCTCACAGTGTTTGGATCATAGTACGCATGAGGTATACCCGCGATACACACTCGGCAACCTGCCGGCACCAGCATTCACCATTTGGGCAAATGCTGCCGAAGACATGCAGGCAATCAAAACCACCCCTAAAAGGGGTGGTTTGCTCTTAGGGTATAACCCTTGGGTTTCCGGCACGCGTCTAAAGGCGCCGGCCCTCACGGGGTTCGGGCCGCACTGCAGGTTGACCCGTGACGGGCCGGTCAAACCGGCGCTATTTGCGCCCCGGCCCCCTATCGAAGGGGTCCTCGTACTCCTTGACGCTCAGCCGGTCGAGCGCGATGTCGGCCTTCTCCTGCTCCCGGATGTACTTCGCGATCGTGGCCTCGTTCAGGCCGACGGTGGACACGTAGTAGCCCTCGGCCCAGAACTTCCTGTTGCCGAACTTGTACCTCATGTTCGCGTGCCTGTCGTATACCATCAGCGAGCTCTTCCCCTTCAGGTAGCCCATCACGCTCGAAACGCTGTACTTCGGCGGTATCGCCAGCAGCATGTGGACGTGGTCGGGCATCAGGTGCCCCTCGATGATCTCTATCCCCTTGTACTGGCAGAGCTTCCTGAAGATCTCCCCAAGGTCGGACCTTATTTGGTTGTAGATGACTTTGCGCCTATACTTCGGCGTGAACACGACGTGGTACTTGCACATCCACTTCGTGTGCGACAGGCTGTAGGCCTTCTGGGCCATACGCCACCACCGCCCTCTCGACTCGGATTCCTTGCGGCCTGAACAATCGCAAGTGTCCGGCGAGGGGGCGGCTTTGTAAAGCCGGTTGTCCCCACCCGCATAGCGGGTGGTTTCTGATGCGGCGCGCTGCGCGCCCCGCACAGGCTAAAGCCTTTAATCAAAACCACCCCTAAAAGGAGTGGTTTGCTCTTAGGGTATAACCCTTGGGTTTCCGGCACGCGTCTAAAGGCGCCGGCCCTCACGGGGTTCGGGCCGCACTGCAGGTTGACCCGTGACGGGCCGGTCAAACCGGCGCTATTTGCGCCCCGGCCCCCTATCGAAGGGGTCCTCGTACTCCTTGACGCTCAGCCGGTCGAGCGCGATGTCGGCCTTCTCCTGCTCCCGGATGTACTTCGCGATCGTGGCCTCGTTCAGGCCGACGGTGGACACGTAGTAGCCCTCGGCCCAGAACTTCCTGTTGCCGAACTTGTACCTCATGTTCGCGTGCCTGTCGTATACCATCAGCGAGCTCTTCCCCTTCAGGTAGCCCATCACGCTCGAAACGCTGTACTTCGGCGGTATCGCCAGCAGCATGTGGACGTGGTCGGGCATCAGGTGCCCCTCGATGATCTCTATCCCCTTGTACTGGCAGAGCTTCCTGAAGATCTCCCCAAGGTCGGACCTTATTTGGTTGTAGATGACTTTGCGCCTATACTTCGGCGTGAACACGACGTGGTACTTGCACATCCACTTCGTGTGCGACAGGCTGTAGGCCTTCTGGGCCATACGCCACCACCGCCCTCTCGACTCGGATTCCTTGCGGCCTGAACAATCGCAAGTGTCCGGCGAGGGGGCGGCTTTGTAAAGCCGGTTGTCCCCACCCGCATAGCGGGTGGTTTCTGATGCGGCGCGCTGCGCGCCCCGCACAGGCTAAAGCCTTTAATAAAAAAACCGCCCCGTATGGAGCGGTTTTGCCCTTTATATATCGAGCGCCTCGGCCATCGCTGCCGTAGTGATTGCCGTGGTTCCACAGCAACTGCCCACCATTGCGGCACCGGCATGTCTCCATTCGATGCATGCGCGCGCGAAAGCTTCGGGGTTCTCGTGCCATACGGGGCCATGCTGAGTCTGGACCGGATCGCCCACGTTGGGACGCACCGTGACGGGAGTAGTCGCCGATGCAACCATCCTAGGCACCGCCGCGTTCGCGGCCGCAAGCGAACAGCAATTAACACCAACCGAGTTTGCGCCGTGTTTTTCGGCGTACAAAACGGCTGCCTCGATGTTGAGGCCATCGCCCAACAGGTCGCCTTTGTCATCAACGACAAAACTCACCAGGACAGGCATGCCGTCAGCGGCATCTCGAGCGCCGGCAAGCATGGGCTGCAAATTACGAATAGACGTCACCGTCTCGATCAGCAGACCATCAACACCAGCATTGAGCAAGGCGTGCGCCTGTTCGCGCGCAATGCCTCGGATCTCACGAAACTCGGCAGAGTCCTCGGCAAACCACTCAATACCGATCGGACCCATCGAGCCCAGCAGCAGCTGAGGGTGCGCCTGGCGGGCATCGTCGACGGCCCCGCGATTGACCTCCGCCACGGACGGCGCAATCTGGTCGTGCTTGAGGGCATAGCTTGATGCCTGAAAGGTATTGGTAATGAGTACCTGCGCGCCGGCAGCGACATACAAGCGATGGATACGAGAAACGGTCTGCGGCTCTGCCAGATTCCAAAACGCCGGTGGAATATCGGCGGCATCGTACTCACTCAACAGAACACTGCCCATGGGGCCCTGCGCCAACAAGGTCTCGCTCGACAAGCGGCGCGTAAGTTCCTCGGCACCAAAGCGGTTGTAATAACTCGTATCCATATATATCCCGCTATTCCTCGACGCTGATTCCCTGCTTTTCGAGATAGGCGAGCCAGCGGCTCATCGTGTCCTCGGATAGCGCATGCTCCATCATGCAGGCCTCGGAATCGGCTCGCTCAAATTCGACACCGAGCTCCTGAACCAAAAACGTGCGGATGAGGCGATGACGGTACCAGATAGCCGTGCCAACCTCGCGGCCGCGATCGGTCAGGATTACCTTGCCATAGTGCGATTGCTCGACAAGCTCGGATGCCTTGAGCGCCGAAACCGCTTTATTGACCGATGCCTTGGAGACGCCAAGGCGCTGCGCGATGTCGACCGATCGCACGCCGTTGGTTTCCCCCTCTTCGCTTTCAATGCGAACCATGCACTCCAAGTAGTCTTCGTTCGCCACCGTCAGATGTAGTTCGCGCGAGCTATTTGTCGTATCCATGATCTTCCGTCCCTTCTGCATTCAATGGCTGATTCTACCCCATCCAAGCGTCGCAGTATGCCGTGGCATACCGTGCTAGAGTTCTTGTTGCACACGACGACCAAGATTGGAGCGGTCTTTATGGAAAACACCACCACGAACCCCGATGTCCTCGAGCGCTTTTTGCGCTACGTCCAGATCAACACGCAGTCCGAGGATGCAAACTGCGACCAGGTACCTTCGAGCGCCGTTCAGTTTGACCTTGCCAACGTGCTGGCTGAAGAGCTGCGCGAGCTTGGTGCGGAAGATGCCCACGTGACCGAGCACGCCTATGTCTGCGCGCATATCCCCGCAAGTGCGGGCGCTGAGGACAAGCCCGCCCTGGGCCTGATCGCCCATCTCGACACCACCGAAGTTGCACCGGGCGCCGGCGTGAAGCCGCACATCGTACACTACGAAGGCGGCGACCTGGTCTGCGGCACGGTTGACGGTAAGCCCGTTGCCATGAGTACCGTCAAGCTTCCCGCCCTGAACGACCTCGCGGGTGAGGACTTGGTCTGCAGCGATGGCACCACGCTGCTGGGCGCGGACGACAAGGCAGGCGTCGCCGAGATCATGTCGCTTGTCGCGCGTATCGCTCAGGACCCTTCTCTGCCCCATCCCGCACTCGGCATTTGCTTCTGCCCTGACGAGGAGATCGGTCACGGAGCCGAGCTGTTGGATATCGATACCTTTGGCTGCAAGTACGCCTACACGGTCGACGGCGGCCCCATCGGCGAGCTGGAGTGGGAGTGCTTTAACGCCGCCGAGGCGACCATCCGCTTTGAGGGCCAGTCCATCCACCCGGGCGACGCCAAGGGCCGTATGGTCAACGCAGGCAATCTGTTCTGCGACTTCAACGCGTTGCTCCCCTACGTGCAGCGCCCGGAGTATACGGAAGGCTACGAGGGCTTTTATCACCTTGAGGGTGTATCTGCGACCGTCGATCACGCCACGGCGCGCTATATCGTCCGCGACCATGACGCCGCCAAGTTCCAGCAGAAACTCGACCTTATTGATGCCGCCGCCTCGATGCTCAACCAGCGTCTGGGCGAGGAGCGCGTAACGGTCGAGATTAAGCAGCAGTATCGAAATATGGCCGAGATCGTTCGTGACTTTCCCGAGCTTATTGATGTTGCCAAGGAAGCCTACCTTGCCTGCGGCGTTGAGCCCCAAGTGCTGCCGATTCGCGGCGGCACCGACGGCGCGCAGTTGTCGTTCCGCGGCCTGCCCTGTCCCAACCTTTCCACCGGCGGCTATTGCTATCACGGCGTCAACGAGTTCGTCCCGGTCAGTTCGCTCGTCAAGATGACCGACGTGCTCCAGGAGCTCGTCGCCCGCTTTGCATAAGCCTGGCTGCACAAGTCCAAAAGACGAATCGCCCCGTCCTCAACCAAGAACGGGGCGATTTTTTGCTGCAATGAGAACAGGTTGACGCACGCCAGCCTCTTAACGCAAGGAGTGTCCCAAACTGCCGGCACAAAAGGAACGTCCCCAAGTGCCGCAAAATGACGACATCCACTCTCGCTTTGTGGGTAGTCATTGGGGAGGTTCTTGTTTGACTAGTCGTTTAAAAACGTCCCCAATGACTACCCAACGACTAGTCCGGACCAAGGCAACGCCGATGTTTTGGCAACGACAGCGAAAACCCGCCAGAGCGAGCAAGGTGCCTTGAAACGAGGCGGCATTGATCTTTTGATCATGCCGCCGAAGTTGAAAGGCAGATTGCCGCTCTGGCGGGTTTGCAGCGTCAACTGGTTACGCGGGCTGGTAAGCCCGCGTAACCCTAATAATTGGCTTCGTAGCCGTTGCCGTCGCCGGTGGGCTCTTCGTAGTAGTCCGAATCGCTCGAATCGCTTGAGCCATCGGAATCGTCAGAGCTGATCGATGAGGTTGCGGTACCGTTTGCGTAGTCGTCAGACGTGTTGTTGTTCAGGTCGCCGATCGTAGAGCTGGAACCGTCGGAAAGACCCATGGTGTTGGGACCCTTGGGATCCTTGCCGGCATCGACGCGCTTCATCATTTCCTTGAGCTCGTCCTCGTAGACAAAGACGTAGCTCACACCGTCGATCATGGTGCTGTCGTCGGCGTACGAGGGCAGGTTGGCCGAGTAGATACCGTCGACATCCATACCGCGCATGGCATTGACCGTAGCCACGATATCCTGAACGCTCATATCGGTTACGAGCATATCGGACAGCGAATTAACCAGGCCAAAGATCTTCGTGGCATCGAAGTTATTGAGAATCTGGTTGGCAAGGGCGCCAAGCACCTGACGCTGGTGGCGCATGCGCGTGTAATCGCCGTCGGCATAGGTGTAGCGGCAGCGGGCATAGGTAAGGGCGGTGGCACCGTCCATATGCTGCTGGCCAGCGGTAATCTTAATATCCAGGTGCTCGGGGTCGTCAACATCATCGGTTGCGTTAATGTCGATACCGCCAACCGAATCAATCAGCGCCTGCATACCGTCGAAGCTGACCTCGGCATAGTGGGAAATCTGAACACCGCACAACTCGTTGACCGCCTCGACCATGGCCTCGGCGCCGCCAACGGTATGGCAGGCGTTGATCTTCATGGTCTCGCCCTTGTACTCGACTTTGGTGTCGCGCGGAACGGAAATGAGCGTCGCCTGCTTTTGCGTGGGGTCGATGCGTGCCAGGATAATCGAGTCGGCACGATACGTATCCTCGCCCGGACGGCCGTCGGTGCCAAGAAGCAGCACGTAGAACGGATCCTTTGCCTCATCGGTGTCAACCAGAACCCGACGCAGATTGTCAGTAATGACATTAGAATCGCCGAGCTTGCCCATAATGGTGGCAAACCACAGGCCGGCAGCGGTAGTGGCACTCAGCAGCACGCCAAGCACGACAATGAGCGCGACGTGACGAATCGTGTGGCTACGGCGACGTTGACGAGCGCGCTCGGAATAGCGAGCCACGTTATCGCGACTGTAGATCTTGGCCTGCGCACCAGTTGAGGGTCTTCGGGTGGTGGTATCCGCGAGGGGCTTTTTATTAAACATAGGCAACCTGTATTAGTAGATGACGGGATCGGGGACGGTAGCATGCTCGACATGCGCGCCAAGCGCCTGCAGCTTTTCGACAAACTGCTCGTAGCCGCGTTTGATGTGATGGATAGCCGAAACCTCGGTCGTCCCGTCGGCGATCAAGCCCGCTACGACGAGGGCCGCTCCGCCGCGCAGATCGGGCGAGGTAACCTGTGCACCCGAGAAGCCCTTGACGCCGTGAATCATGGCATGATGGCTCTCGATACGAATGTCGGCACCCATGCGCACCAGCTCAGAGGCGAACATAAAGCGATTCTCGAAGATGTTTTCGGTAATGACGGAGCTGCCGTCGGCGAGGGCGGAGAGTACCATAATCTGCGCCTGCATGTCGGTCGGGAAACCGGGGAACGGAAGCGTCTGGATATCGACCGGCTTGATGCGCTCGGCGCGATTCACATGGACGCCGTCATCGGTACGCTCGCAATCGATGCCCATGAGCTCCATCTTCTTGAGCACCATGCCCAAATGGATGGGGCAAAAACCCGTGACGTCGACACCGCGATCGTCGGCCATCAACGCACCGGCAACGATAAAGGTACCGGCCTCGATGCGGTCGCCCACCACGCGATGGGTAACGGGATGGAGCTCTTCCACGCCTTCGATAGTCACGACGGGCGTACCGGCGCCAACAATCTTGGCGCCCATCTCGTTGAGCATGTTAGCGAGATCGACGATCTCGGGCTCGCGGGCGGCATTGTCGATAACCGTGGTACCCTGTGCGCGCACAGAGGCCATGATGAGGTTCTCGGTCGCACCGACGCTGGCGAACTCGAGCGTGACGGTGGTACCGCGCAGGCCTTGGGGCGCATTAGCGTTGATGTAGCCATGGGCGGTATCGAACTCAACGCCCAGGGCCTCAAGACCAAGAATGTGCATATCGATCTTGCGAGCACCCAGGTTGCAGCCGCCCGGCATGGCAATTTTGGCGCGATGGAAGCGGCCCAGCAGGGGTCCCATGACGGCGGTGGAAGCGCGCATCTTGGCAACGAGCTCGTAGGGGGCCTCCCATGAATCGACCTGAGAGGTATCGATCTCGAGCGTGTGCTCGTCGAGAACATCGATCGTAGCGCCCATGCCCTTGAGCACCTTGCCCATCACGTGGACATCGGAAATATCGGGCACGTTCTGCAGCGTCGTCTTGCCCGGCGCCAGAAGCGTTGCCGCCATGAGTTTGAGTGCGGAGTTCTTGGCACCCGAGACGGGCACGGAGCCTCCGATGGCGTGGCCACCCTCAACGCGGATAATATCCAAGGTCTACCCTTTCAAAAAGCATGCCCGGGGTGGCTGGGCCATCCCGGGCATGATGTGTTCGCAAATGGTCGAACGCTAAATCGTTTGACTATTGGGCAAGCTTGAGCTTACACCATGCGATTTCATTATAGAGGTAGGCGCGGCGTGCATCATCCTCCGACAAATTACCCAGCTTCTCTTCAAAACCTTGAATATCAGCTTTAACCTTGTCGGCGTCGACAGTCGCCAAATCGCAAGCGCGCTCGGCGAGGACGGTCACGACATCGTCCGCAACCTGGGCATAGCCGCCGGCCACGGCAAACGTGTGGTCGACAGTGCCCATGGCCTTATCGGAAACGCGAACGTAACCGCGGTCGATCGTGCAGATTTCGCTGGAGTGAGCAGGCAGAACGCCAAACTCGCCATCCGTGGACGGAATCGACACAAACGCAGCGTCGCCCTCATAGGCGCAGCTCACGGGGCACACGATGCGGATACGCATAACCTACTTCTCCCCCATCTTGCGGGCGCGCTCGCGCACGTCCTCAATCGTGGAAGCATAGCGGAAAGCCTGCTCGGGCAGGTCATCGGTCTTGCCGTCAACAATCTCGGCGAAGGAGCGGACGGTATCCTCGACGCGGACGTAGACACCGGGGTTGCCGGTGAACTTCTCGGCGACGTGGAAGGACTGGGAGAGGAACTGCTGGATCTTACGGGCACGGTTGACCGTAAGGCGCTGCTCCTCGGACAGCTCGTCCATACCCAGAATGGCGATGATGTCCTGAAGGTCGGAGTACTCCTGCAGGAGCTCCTGGACCTTGACGGCGACACGGTAGTGCTCCTCGCCGACGATCGAGGGATCGAGAGCGTCGGAGGAAGATGCGAGCGGATCGATAGCCGGGAACAGGCCGAGCGACGAAATGCTACGCGAAAGAACCGTGGTGGCGTCGAGGTGCGTAAACGTCGTGGCAGGCGCCGGGTCGGTCAGGTCGTCTGCGGGGACGTAGACAGCCTGGACGGAGGTAATGGAGCCCGTCTTGGTCGAGGTAATGCGCTCCTGGAGGTCGCCCATCTCGGTTGCCAGCGTGGGCTGGTAACCAACGGCGGACGGCATACGGCCCAGCAGTGCGGAAACCTCGGAACCGGCCTGGGAGAAACGGAAGATGTTGTCGATGAACAGCAGAACGTCCTGGCCGCGATCGCGGAAGTACTCAGCGGTGGTAAGGCCGGCCAGACCGATGCGCAGACGCGCTCCGGGCGGCTCGTTCATCTGACCATAAACCAAGCAGGTCTTGTCGATAACGCCAGACTCGCTCATCTCGAGGAACAGGTCGGTGCCCTCGCGGGTACGCTCGCCGACGCCGGTGAACACCGAGGTGCCGCCGTGCTCCTGGGCGAGGTTGTTGATAAGCTCCTGAATCAGAACGGTCTTGCCGACGCCGGCGCCACCGAACAGGCCCGTCTTGCCACCACGGATGTAGGGCTCGAGCAGGTCAACGGCCTTGATGCCGGTCTCGAAGATCTCGGTCTTGGTGGTGAGCTCGTCGAAACGGGGCGCTGCATGGTGGATGGGGTAGAACTCCTCCACCTCGGGCATGGGCTTGCCGTCGACGGGCTTGCCCATAACGTTCCAAATTCGGCCGAGCGTCTTGGGGCCAACGGGCATCTTCATGGGCTCACCGGTATCGGTAGCGATGAGGCCGCGCTGCAGGCCGTCGGTCGAGGACATGGCGACCGTGCGGACGACGCCGCCCGGAAGCTGGCTCTCGACCTCGAGGATCGTGCTCAGATGACCGATCGGGGTCTCGGCCTCGACCGTGAGCGCGTTGTAGATCGGGGGCACCGCGCCGTCAAACTTGACGTCGACGACAGGGCCGATGATTCGCACGATGCGACCATCACCGGCAGTCGTCTTCTTGGTGGCTTCCTCGACCGCAAGCTTTACGGTGTTATTAGCCATTACTGTTCCTCCAATGCTGAGGCTCCGCCGACGATCTCGTTAATCTCGGTCGTGATCGAAGCCTGGCGCACGCGACTATACGTGCGGGTAAGGGTCGAGATGATCGCGGTGGCGTTTTCCGTCGCGGAGTGCATGGCCTTGCGGCGTGCACCCTGCTCGGCAGCCGCCGAATCGATCAGGGCCTGGTAGATGACCGTCAGGATATAAGACGGCACAAGCTTGCCGAGAACATGCTCGGGAGAGGGCACGAACTCGAACGTGGACGAGATGCGCTTAGGGGCGTCGGTCTCGTTCTTACGCGGACCGTGGGCCATAGCGATCATCTCGGGGTCGAGCGGCAACAGATGCTCGACGCGAAGCTCCTGATCCACGCGGTTCTTGGCGTGGTGGTAGACAAGCTCGACACGGTCAAGCTCACCGGCACGATACGCATCGCAGATATGAGAGGAGATCATGCGGGCCTGATTGAAATCGGGCTCAGAGGAGTTGCCCTCAAAGTGCATGACAACGTTTGCGCGGTCACGGAAATACGTGGCCGGCTTACGCCCGCACGCGATGATCTCGCACTCGATGCCGTCGTTCGCCCAAGAAGCGGCGAGCTTTTCGGCCGTGCGCTCCACCGTCGTATTGAAACCGCCGGCAAGGCCGCGGTCCGAGGCAATAACGACAATCAGGCCATGCTTGACGCTCTCATGCTTCTGCAGCATGGGATCGGTGCCCGAACAGGAGGCGTCGCCGGCGACCGTCAACATGACGTCGGTCAGCGCCTCCTTATAGGGCTCGGCCTGCTTGGAGCGATCGAGGGCACGACGGATCTTGGCCGTAGAGACCATCTCCATCGTGCGCGTGATCTGCTTGGTCGTGGTAACCGAGGAGATTCGCTTCTTAATGTCGCGAAGGTTGGCCATGGGGCTTAGTTCTCCTCTGATCCAGAAACATCCGAATGGTGCTTGGCCATGAACTGCTGCTTGAAGTCGCCGATGACGCGCAAGAGCTCAGCCTTGGTGTCATCATCGATCTTCTTGGCGCGAACCTTGTCGAGCAGCGAACCAAAGCCATTGTCCATGTACTCGATGAGCTCGGCACGGAAGGGCAGCACGTCGGCGATCTCCAGGTCATCCAGGAAGCCCTCGTTGCCAGCGAACAGCGTAACGATCTGCTCGCCAACCTCAAACGGCTTGTAACGCGGCTGCTTGAGGAGCTCGGTCATGCGAGCACCATGGGTCAGCTGCTTTTGCGTGGCCTCGTCGAGGTCGGAGCCGAACTGCGTAAAGCCAGCGAGCTCCTGATAGGAAGCGAGGTCCAGACGGAGGTTGCCGGCGACCTGCTTCATGGCCTTGGTCTGCGCATCGCCACCGACGCGGGACACGGAGATGCCCACGTCGACTGCCGGGCGCTGACCCTGGAAGAAGAGCTCGGACTGCAGGTAGATCTGACCATCGGTAATGGAAATGACGTTGGTCGGAATGTAGGCCGAGACGTCGCCGTCCTGGGTCTCGATGATCGGCAGTGCCGTCATGGAGCCGTAACCGTTCTTCTTGGACATCTTGACGGCACGCTCGAGCAGACGAGAATGCAGGTAGAAGATGTCGCCAGGATAGGCCTCGCGTCCGGGCGGACGATGCAGCGTCAGCGACATCTGACGGTAGGCCACAGCCTGCTTGGACAGGTCGTCGTAGATGACGAGCACGTGGCCGCCGGGGTTGGTCTCGCTGGCGGGCTTGCCGTCCTCGCCGTTGTACATGAAGAACTCGCCGATAGCGGCACCGGCCATAGGCGCGATGTACTGCATAGGAGCGGAGTCGGCAGCGGTGGCCGAAACGATGATGGTGTAGTCGAGCGCACCGTGCTGAGCGAGGGTCTCGCGGATGTTGGCAACCGTGGAGGCCTTCTGGCCGATGGCGACATAGATGCAGACCATGCCCTTGCCGCGCTGGTTGAGGATAGCGTCGATGGCGATGGCGGTCTTACCGGTCTTACGGTCGCCGATGATGAGCTCACGCTGACCGCGGCCGATAGGCACCATGGAGTCGATAGCGAGCAGACCGGTCTGAACCGGCTCGCACACCGGGGTACGATCGATGACGCCGGGAGCCTTGAACTCGATGGGGCGACGGTGCGTGGCGACGATGTCGCCCAGGCCGTCGATGGGCTGGCCGAGCGGATTGACGACGCGGCCGAGCATGGCACGGCTCACGGGGATATCCATAATGCGGCCAGTGGTGCGGCACTCGTCGCCTTCCTTGATGGAGTCGACGGCACCGAACAGAACGGCGCCGACCTCGTCACGGTCAAGGTTCTGGGCAAGGCCGAAGACGGTCTCACCGGTATCGGAGCTCTTGAACTCCAGAAGCTCGCCTGCCATGGCGCTCTTGAGGCCGGAGACGCGCGCGATGCCGTCGCCTACCTCGTCGACCGTTGAAACCTCATGCGTATCGACCGTCGCGGAGAGGCTCGTGAGCTGCTCCTGCAGTTTCTTGGCGATATCCTGGGCATTGAGGGTTTCGGACATTAGGCTTCACCTCCGTACGAATTAGCAGAGTTTGCGAGGGTCTCCTGCGCGATGCGCAGCTGCGTCTTGACGGAAATGTCACGACGCTCGCCGCGGGCCTCGAGCACCAGGCCGCCCACGATAGACGGGTCGACCTGCTCGATAAGGAATACCTTGCGGCCGAAGTCCTGCTCGCATTTCTTAGTGATGGTTTGACGCAGCTCGTCGTCGAGCGGGATCGCCGTGGTGACGGTCACGCCCACTACATCCTCGTCTTCCTCGGCAACATACTTAAAGGCAGCTGCCACCTTGGGAAGAAGGTCGAGCTGGTCGCGCTTGGACATGGTGTCGAGCACGGCGATGATCTCGGGGCTGGCAGAAGCCAGGCGCTCGATCATCTCGAGGTCCTCGAACACATGGTTCTCGGCCTTAGCGGCTTCCAGAAGGGAGCGCGCGTAGGTCTCGAGCACCTTGTCCTGATAGCGGCTAGTCGGCATTCAGGCTACCTGCTTCCTGGATGTAGCGCTCGATGAGCTTCTTCTGCTCGGCATCGTCCTCGAGTGCCTCGCCCACGATCTTGGTGGCGACGGCAACGGACAGGTCGGCGATGGAGCTCGCGGCACCGGCGTAGATGGACTTGCGCTCGTCCTCGACGGTCGTATGGGCCTTGGCGATGATCTCCTCGGCCTCCTTGTGAGCAGCCTCGATGATACGGGCGCGCTCGGACTCGGCGTCCTTACGGGCCTCGAGGACGATGTCGGCAGCCTGACGACGGGCGTCGGTGACGATCGAGTCGGACTCAGCGCGCTTGGCGATGGCCTCCTGCTTGGTCTTCTCGGCCTCGTCGAGGCTCTCCTCGATCTTCTTGCCGCGCTCCTCCATGGTTTTCATGATGCCCGGCAGGGCAACCTTGGCCAGCACGATCCAGATGATCAGGAAGGCGATGAGCGCCGGGATGAACTCCGCCATCTTAGGGATGAGGATGTCCGCACCGGCAGCGCCGTCCTCAGCGAACGCGGAAACCGGCATGAGCAGCGCGGCCGCGGACGCGGAGAGTGCGATCGCGCTCTTCTGGGATGAAAGATTCATACTTGACGCTCCGTGCTATTTAACGATCAGCGCGACAACGAAGCCGATCAGAGCCAGAGCCTCGCCGAAGGCGGAGCCCATGATGAAGACGGTGAACACGCGGCCCTGGACCTCAGGCTGACGGGCCATAGCACCCGTAGCACCCAGAGCAGACAGGCCGATAGCAAGACCAGCGCCGATAACACCGAGACCGTAACCGATAACTCCCACGATTCCTCCTTTGTCGTGCGTGTCTTATTTCACGCAGGATAACCTTTTTATAACTGCCGGGCTCCATGGGTACGGGCACCGGCGGTTTAACGAATTGCCTTACCTTTAAGGCGCGAACGGAAGACTACTCCTCCTCTGCGACCTCCTCTGCCTCGGAGACATACACGGCGGTAAGGACCGTGAAGACGTAAGCCTGGATGGCGCCGACCACAAGCTCGATCGCATAGATCAGGATGAGGATGGCAAGCCAGGCCAGCGAAGGCAGGGCGCCGACGGCGTGCGCCGCGGAAACCTGCTGAAGCAGCGGCTGCATGAACATGCTCGCCATGATGGCGAACGAGCCCATGACCACGTGTCCTGCGAACATGTTGCAGAACAGACGGACGGCGAGCGTGATGAGGCGCAGGAAGGTCGAGAAAAGCTCGACGACCCACACGAGCACGTTCATCGGGAAGCTCACGCCCTGCGGGGCGAGGCTCTTGATGTAGCCGATCACGCCGTGAGCCTTGCATCCGTAGTAGATGAAGTACACGAAGGCGAAAATGGCGAGTGCGGCGGTGGAGCCGATTGCGCCGGTGCCGGGCTTCATTCCCGGGATCAGGCCGATCATGTTATTGATCAGGATGAACAGGAAAAGCGAGCACAGGAACGGGAAGTGCTTCTTCCAGTTCTCACCCACGACACCCTTGCCGATATCGTTCTCGACGTACTCGATGATGTACTCGAAACCGTTGACGAAGAAGCCCTTGGGAACCAGGGTCTGCTTCTTCTTGAACACGGCCAGGACGATCAGGAGCACGATCGTGGAGACGATCAGCCAAAACGAGTACTGCGTGATGCCGCAGCTCAGATCGCCCACGACAGGGGTGGAGCTGAACTCGCTGACCAGATGATTAATCTCATCAGGCAGCTTTTCAAAAATTTCCACGACTTACCTTTCGACCTCATGAGGATCTCGCAGCGCCTTGGCGACACGAACCGCGCAGGCGGCCATAAAGGCCACGAAGCCGATCGCCTCGCCCAGGAGGAACATGCGAAATGCCTCTCCGAACAACACAAACACAACCAAGGTAAAGACGAGCAGGGCGATTGCCGAGACCGCCAGACTCACCATACCCTTGAGCATGTCCGCATTCTGTTTATCGTCAAGAACCGGCTTGAGCGTAAAGACAAAGGGAAGGAAGGCAATTGCGCCCGCGATGGCGCCTGCAACGATAGCGAGCAGATCGGCTATCTGAAACACTGGCGTCCTCACTTTCCTTTTTAACGCCTCACAGAACAGTTCCCGCCAAACATTGGTGACTATTGTACGAGCCAATCGTTAAAGTACAACCGAAAAAGCATCGGTTAATACGCACCTGTTCGTTTTCTTAAGACCTTCTTTATGCCGCAGGTACGGTAATACGTTTTTCTCGAACCCTGCAGGGCAAAACGTCCGTTAACAGGAGTGCGCGCGGTCGCCTTTTGTTCGTCCGCGCGCACCGTTTCTTCGTATTTGCAGCCGCGGCCGTTTAGCCCAGCGACTAGAGCGTGCCGTAGATGCGGTCGCCGGCGTCGCCGAGGCCGGGAACGATGTAGGCAGCCTCGTTGAGATGGTCGTCGATGGCGCAGGTATAGATATGCACATCTGGGTCCTTCTCGGTCAGCGACTTGAGGCCCTCGGGGGCCGCGACGACGCACAGCATGCGGATGTCCTTGACACCGCGCTCGCGCAGGTAGCTGATGGCCATTTCGGCCGAACCGCCCGTGGCGAGCATGGGGTCGACAACCAGGCAGATGCGCTGGTCGATATCCTTGGGCATCTTGCAGTAATACTCATGCGGCTCGTGGGTGACCTCGTCGCGCTCCATACCGATGTGGCCCACGCGGGCAGAGGGTACCAAGTCGAGGATACCGTCGACCATGCCAAGGCCTGCACGCAGGATGGGAACGATGGCGAGCTTCTTGCCGGCGAGCTGCTTAAACGTGGCGGTGGTGATGGGGGTCTCGACCTCGACGTCTTCCATGGGCAGGTCGCGCATGGCCTCGTAGCCGTCAAAAAGCGCGAGCTCGCGCACGAGCTGGCGGAACTGATTGGTGCCGGTGCTCTTGTCGCGCAGGATCGACAGTTTGTGCTGGACGAGCGGGTGATCGACAAGGGTCACACGGGACGTATCGTAGGTGACGGTCATGGGTTGATTGCCCCTTTCGTTGCGGCCGCAAAACGGCCTTGCTGACAAGGTGCGCAGCAATGTTGCCGCCGCACGCCATGCATTAGTTTAGCGGTTTGTTGTATCGAGCAGCCCATCGCAGCCCTACTGTGAGGTGCTGAGCGAGCGCCTGACTGCATCACGCCAGCCCGCAAGGTTTTGCTCGCGGCGCTCGGCGGACATGTGGGGAAGGAAGGTCCTAACGATCTGGGCATTTTGCTCCAGCTCTTCCAGGTCTTCCCAATAGCCGACGGCAAGACCCGCCAAGTACGCGGCACCGATTGCCGTGGTCTCCACCGTCTCGCATTGCAGCACGGGGATATCCAGCAGGTCGGCCTGGAATTGCATGATGAACTCGTTGCGCGAGGCACCGCCATCGACAGACAGGCGTTCAATCGAAAGCCCCACGTCCTGCTCCATGGCGCGCAGCACGTCGTAGCTCTGATATGCCATGGATTCGCAGGCGGCACGCACAATGGTCGCACGGCTCGAGGCGCCGGTCAGACCGCACACGATACCGCGAGCATGCGGGTCCCACCAGGGAGCACCCAAACCCGCAAAGGCGGGAACGAAGTAGCAGCCCTCGTTGTCGCTAATCGAAGCGGCGAGTTGTGCCGACTCGCTCACGCTCGAGATGATGCCCATGTTGTTGCGAAGCCAGTTCATCGTTGAGCCGGCGGCAAAAATAGAGCCCTCGAGCGCATAGCTGACTTTGCCGTCCGCAGCGATACCGATGGTGGAGACCAGGCCATTCTTGGATTCGACGATCTCGTCGCCGGTGTTCATGAGCATAAAGCAACCCGTGCCATAGGTGTTTTTGGTCTGGCCGGGACGGAAACAGCAGTGGCCGAACAGCGACGCCTGTTGGTCACCCGCCACGCCCATGATAGGCGGCATGTTGGTCATGATGTCGCTCGCGACGCGGCCGTAGTCGCCCGAGCTCCAGCGAACCTCGGGCATCATGGAACGTGGAACGTCAAAGAGTGCCAGCAGGTCGTCGTCCCAATCGAGCGTATGGATATTAAAGAGTGCCGTGCGGCTGGCATTGGTGTAGTCGGTGGCAAAGACCTGGCCGCCGGTGAGGTTGTAGATGAGCCAGGTGTCGATGGTGCCAAACATGAGGTCGCCCGCCGCCGCGCTTTCGCGTGCGCCGTCGACGTTGTCGAGAATCCACTGCACCTTGGAGGCCGAGAAATACGGGTCGAGCGTGAGTCCCGTGCGGGAGCGCACCAGCCCTTCTGCGCCCTGCTCGACAAGCTCGTCGATCAGAGGTGCGGTACGGCGGCACTGCCATACGATAGCGTTATAGATCGGCTGACCGCTCACGCGATCCCAGACCACCGTGGTCTCGCGCTGGTTGGAGATGCCGATGGCGGCAATGCGGTCGGAGTGGATACCGCTCTTAAACTGGACTTCCATCATGACGGCGATCTGGCTAGCAAGGACCGCCATGGGGTCTTGCTCCACCCAGCCGGGACGCGGGAAGCTGGTTTTGACGCTGCGACGTGCCTGCGCGACGATGCATCCGTACTCGTCGACGATGGTCGCAAGTACCGAGGTGGTGCCGCAGTCGAGCGCCATGATGTAGGAACCGCCAAAGTCAAACGAGGCATCTTCCATGCCCAGGCTGCCCAGATTCAACGACATCGCTTAAACCTTTCTATTGCATCGGGTCGGACAGGACCCGTTCGATCTCTGATGCGGGAAGTGCGCCTTGGCGCAGGATCTGGAGCTCGCCGTGCTGAAACGACACGATGGTCGAGGCGTCGCGACACGGGGTCTCACCGGCGTCGACGGCAACATCGACCCCCTCTAGGATGCGACCCTCCACCGTGATAAAACTTGCCGGCGCGGGCGCGCCATGCGTGTTGGCGCTGGTGCAGGCAAGGGGGCTGCCACAGGCGCGAATGAGCGCCTGCACCACGGGCGAGGCCGAAGCGCGAAGTGCCACCGTGTCGTCGGCAGCGCGCATAAAGGTCGGCACGCAGGGGGCTGCCTTGACCACGATAGTCAGGGCTCCCGGCCAGCATCGTCGCGCGAGCATGCGGGCATCTTCCGGGATATCCACGCCATAGCGGTCGAGTGCTTCGACGCCATCGACCAGCCAAGCGACGGTTTGCGTGAGTTCACGTTGCTTGAGAGTGAAGATACGGCGATAGCCGGTTCCGAGCGCAGGAACTGCGGCGCCATTGACGGCAGCCTGCGGATCGCGCGGCCACGATGGGAATTCGCTTGTATCTTGGGGCACGGCGTCCGAGAAGGCGTTGACTGCCACGGCGACACCGTAGACGGTCTCGGTCGGGATCAAAGCCAGGCCGCCGCGGCCGAGCACCTCGGCCGTGCGCTCGACGGCAAGCCGATGCGGCTCGTGCGTTCCCTCGTATACCCGATAGACCGTCTGCATGTGTATGCCAGCCCCTTACGCTCTGGTGCAAGTTTGTTTACTGTGGGGCATTCTCGCACGAAACGTTCAACCTATTTGCCCAGAGCGCATGTTGGTTTGGTGAGCGGCTCTAGTAGTCGGTGAAAGTGAGGGGGTTATTGGACTGCGACGAACTTCTTTGGCCTGCCGGCGTGACGTTCTTGGGCGGCGTAACGCTCGATGCTGTCTATCGTTATCATCCGACGGCCGTCGACGAGTTCAACATCGAGCTTTCCGGCTTTGACCAGCGCGGTAATCCGCGGAGCGGAGACTTTGAGGTCCAGCGCTGCGTCTTTAAATGTTCGGCACGCCGCTTCCCGAGCGTCCTCGTGGTCGATTTCGACTGAAAGGGCCACGACCTCGGCCGAGCGTTCGTACCCTGCCGGAGTCAAACCGTTGTTGAGGTCGTCGGCCAAAAACGCCATCAGTGCCTCGGTGGCATGGGCAATCGCTTCTTCGCGCGTATCGCCATCGGCAAAGGCGCCGGGAATCTGCGGGAAGCTAGCGCAGTAACCATCGTCTTCTTTTATGAGAACGCAGTCATAGGTAAATCGCTGCCTCATTTTGCCTCCAACTACCATCCAGCTTGGCGACGAATACTTGCCCACGTGCCCTTCTTTGGTCGATCACCACCAGAGCCGTTCACGGTGACAACGCGGTCACCAGAAACATACTTAGCATGACTACCGACTTGCGCGACCTTCACGAATCCATCGTGCTTGAGTAGGGCAATGATTTCCCGAAAGGTAGGAGGTTGCATGGGCCGACCTCTTTCAGCCGTCCTAATTATAAACTACTTTATAATTTTTGCTAACCAGTTAATAAATATTACTGGCGTTGCTTGGGCTCGGTGACGATGGCTCGGACAATGCGGGGGCGATCGGTGAGGTCGTGGACGATACGCACGTCCGAAAGGCCTGCTTGACGACAGAGCTCGGCCGCGGCGTCGAGCGCGCCCTCGTAGAGCTCGCAGGCAAACAGGCCGCCGGCACGCAGCATATAGGGTGCCGCATTGAGCAGGCGGCGGAAGATGTCCAGGCCGTCGGCACCGCCCTCGAGCGCCAGGTCGGGCTCAAAGTCCTTGACCTCGTGCGGCAGCGAGCGCATGACATCGGTGGGGATGTAGGGCGGGTTGGAGACGAGTACGTCAAAGGTGCCCCACTCTTCGCGGGGAATGGAGCTCACCAGGTTCGTGAGGCTGAAGGCGACCTCGTCGGACGTGAGGCCAAGCGCATCGCGGTTTTTGGTAGCAAGGTCGATGGCGCGCGGCTCGATATCGGTAGCAGTGCAGGTGACGTGGCCGCGACGCTCCCAGGCGATCGAGAGCGAGATACAGCCCGTGCCGCAGCCGACCTCGAGAACGCGGGCAGTGCAGGGCTCGGCTGGGGCAGGCGCAGCGGTATCCTGAGCTAAAGCCGTCTCTTGGTCGGCACCCTCGATGGCGACGCCGTATTCGTCGAGCTCGGACTCGGCGGCTTTTGCGGCTTCGGCTTCTGCTGCTTGCGCGGCGGCTTCCTCGGCCTCGCGATCGGCAAGCTCCTCGGCATAGGCGCGGCTACCGAGCACGTCGCTACCCAGCGCAGCCTCATCGGCGGCCGTCAGGTTGGCAGCACGGCGCTCGGCGGTCGCGCGTTCGTCGGCCAGCGCCGCCTCAGCTTTGCGGGCCTGCTCGACCTCATCGTTCCAAGGCAGCTCAACACGCTGACGGGCAGCGGCCTCGGGGCTCAGCACCTCGGTATCCAGATAGTTCAGGACTTCTTCGACGAGCATCTCGGTCTCGGGGCGCGGGATGAGCACGCCGGGGGCGCACGCGACGTCGATCATGCGAAACTGCGTGCTGCCCGTGATGTACTGCAGCGGCTCGCCTTTGGCGCGACGAACGACGGCCGCGTGCATGGTCTCGAGCTGGGCCGCGTTAAGCGTCTCGTCCATGCGCATATACAAGTCGATACGCGCCAGGCCCGTGGCCGCGCACAGCAGCCACTCGGCAGAAAGACGGGGATGCTCCTCGCCGCGCTCGGCCAGGTACTCCTTGGTCCACTCGAGACAACGCTTGATGGTCCAGATCTCGTTTGCCATGGGGCCCTCCCCTCTTAAGCGCCGGGCGGCGCGCGAATGTCGGAGCAGATTGTAAGCGAGGCCAGCGCCTGGCAAGGGACGATTGAAGGCGATTATCGAGAATCAGCCCAGAATTTTGCTTGGAGCCCACCTGAAGTGTTCATTCGTCGACGTCTAAATCTGCATCCGTCAAGTTTTTGGCAAGGTTGCCCCAAAACTGACCAATATCTAACCAAATACTTGCCAAATCACTTGACGCGCGACGCGCCAAAAAAGGCCCCGCGACTTCTTGGACGTTTTTTCGAGCATTATTTTCGGTATCAAATGAATGCAGTAATTGTTTTGAGCAGGTAGATGACTTAATATCCACCAAAACCAATCGAATAACATCTCAAAGCAATGTGCCCAATCTAGCGATTGGGGACGTTCTTAAACGACTAGTCAAACAAGAACGTCCCAAAAAGACTACCCAACAAGGAGTGTCCCAAACTGCCGGCAAAAAAGGAACACCCAACTGCCACCTTCGGCAGCGATGGCAACGCCACAGGTTGAGCATAAGTCAGCGAAAACGCCCCTAAGCGAGCAAGGTGACGTGAAAGAGGAGGGAAGCGTACTTTGGTACGCGACCGACGATTGAACGTCAGATTGCCGCTTAGGGGCGTTTGCAGCGTCGAGTCGTTACGCGGTTCGTAGAACCGCGTAACCTACACAGCCTGTGCCAGCTTCTCGGCTCGCTCGGCGGCGGCGAGCGCCTCGATAACGGTGCCGAGCTGGTCGCCCAGAAGGACGCCGTTGTAGGTGGAGTTGAAGCCGATGCGGTGATCGGTCACGCGGTCCTGGGGCTGGTTGTAGGTGCGGATCTTCTCGGAGCGGTTACCGTGGCCGATCTGGCTCTGGCGCTCGGCGCCAAGCTCGGCCTGCTGCTTCTCGAGCTCCATCTCGTAGAGGCGGGCACGCAGCATCTGCATGCAGACCTCACGGTTCTGGATCTGGGAACGCTGCTCCTGCGACTGCACCACGGTGTTGGTGGGCAGGTGGGTGATACGCACGGCGGAGTAGGTGGTGTTAACGCACTGACCGCCAGGGCCCGAAGCGCAGTAGGTGTCGATGCGCAGGTCGGACTGGTTGATCTGAACGTCGATCTCCTCGGCCTCGGGAAGCACGGCGACGGTGGCCGTAGAGGTCTGAATGCGGCCCTGGGACTCGGTCTTGGGAACGCGCTGGACGCGATGCACGCCGGACTCGAACTTCATGACGGAGTAGACGCGGTCGCCCTCGACCTTGAACTCGATGGACTTAAAGCCGCCGGCCTCGCTGGGGCTGGAATCGAGCACGGTGGTCTTCCAGCCGCGCGATTCGCAGAAGCGCTGGTACATCTTGTACAAGTCGCCGGCGAAGATGGCTGCCTCGTCGCCACCGGCGGCGGAGCGAATCTCGACGATGGTGTTCTTGTCGTCGTTGGGGTCACTCGGGATGAGCATGTACTTGATGTCTTCCTCGAGCTGGGGAAGCTTTTCCTCGTTCTCGGAGATGTCCATCTGGAGCATCTCCTTCTCGTCCGCATCGCTGGTGTCGCGGAGCATCTCCTTGGCGGCCTCGATGTCATCGAGCGCGCCGATGTACTCGCGCGAGGCAGCGATGAGGTCGGACTGGTGTGCGTACTCCTTGTTGAGACGCGTGAACTCCTTGATGTCGGAGGCGACGGCCGGGTCGGAAAGCTTCTTCTCGAGCTCCTCGTAGGCCTTAATGATCTTTTCGAGCTTGTCGCGCATGGCGGGACTCCTTTATGTGCGTGAAGGCGAAAATCGGCAGAGTTGATGGGGCGCGCGGCGCCACTGCGGGGGTAAGCCCAGCTAGAACATGTCGATCTTCAGATACATGCGCATCCCTTCGCGTATGAGGTACATAGTTGCGGTCTAACCCATACATGATAGCGTGCGCAGGCATACCTGCATATAACCCGCACGGAATGCGACAAAGGGTCAGTCTCTTTCCTTGAATACAACTTCATCCGAACGCCTCCCGCATTCATCCGCACATATACGGATAAATTTGGGAATCCGATACCCTGAGGGCCGGATCGGCCGGCCCCGGGAGATCGGAGGACGCCATGTCCGGAAAGGGCGGGAAGGGCGCCGCGAGGGCGGTCCCGAGGACCCACGGCAGGCTCACCGGGTACGAGCGGGACACGGTCCAGAGGATGCTGAAGCGCAGGGTTCGCTCGGCCACTTCCTCGAGAGGTTCAAGGGCGTATCGACCCGCAGGCTCCACAGCTGCCTGATGTGGTTCAGATGGCTGCGCGAGGCCGCACGCGTCGGGGACAGGACGTCGCTCATGCGCGAGCAGCTCGACGACGGGCGCTACGAAAAGATCCGGAAGAAGATGATGGAGCCGGAGTACGAGTTCCATCTGGAGCCGGACGTGCAAACGGCGGGTTAACATAGCCTTTCACCAAAAAGGGCGAGCGGCCGCGCCCTGCGACCACCCGCCCTCAATCAAAGCCCTTCTCGGCCGCCGTAGCTACCGGTTCCGGCGCCGCAGGATAACGCCTGCGGCGATCAGCACCACCGCGCCGCCCGCGATGCCACCCAGGGCCATCGGCGACAAGCTGGTATCGCCCGTATACGGCAGACCCGGCTTCTCCTCCTTCGGCACCGGTGACTTGCTCGGCGGATTGGTGGGCGGCTCCGTCGGCGGGGTGGTCGGCGGCGTGTACGTGTTCTTGAACACCGGCGCCACGGCGCCGTCATAGGTTACCGTCGCCACCAGATGGCCCGCACCGTCGTCCGTCACCGTCACCGTTACCCGGTGCTCGGCCGCGTCGTACGTCACGTTCTTCTGACCGTCGTCCACCTCGGAGATGCTGTAGGCGTACGTTCCGGGCTTGTCGTACGAGATCGCCTCGAAGCCCACCGTGCCGTCCGCCGCGTTCTTTGCGGTCTGCAGCACCTTGCCGTCGGCATCCTTCAGCTGGAAGGAGAACTGCCCTTCCTTCAGGTCCTCGCCGCTCAGCACCTTGGAGGCCCCCAGCTTCACCTCAGTCGCGGCCGGCGCGTAACTGTTGCTGAACGCCACCGCATCCGCAGCCTTGCCGCCCTTGCTGTAGGCAACCTGCGCCTCCAGCGCGTGCGTCTCCGCATTCTCCGTCACCGTCACCGTCGCGGTAAAGACCGTCGTGTCGTAGGTGACGCCGTTCGCCGTCGCCCCTGCCCGCTCGGACACGGTGTAGACGTACGTCCCCACCTTGTCCAGCTGCAGCGGCGCGAAGCCGAGCGTGCCGTCGGCGCCGTTCTGCACCGTCTGCACCACGTTACCGTCGGCGTCCTTCAGGTCGAAGAAGAACTCACCCTCGGCCAGGTCGCGGCCGGTCAGAGCCTTCGTTCCGGTAATCGTCGCCGTCGTTGCCGTCGGCGTGTAGGTGTTGGTGAAGGTCAGATCCGCAGCCGTCTTGTTCGCCGTCGCGGTCAGCTGGCCGCTGCCGTCATCGGTCACGTTCACCGTTACGTCCAGCACCGCATCGCTGTAAGTGATGGTGTCATCTTGGCCCGCAACCTCCTTCACCTGGTACGCATGCGAACCAGTTGCGGTGTACGAGATGGCCTTGAAGGTAAACGCTTTACCCACGTTCGTGGTCCGGTCGATCTCCTGCCCGGTGGCCACGTCAATCAGCGCGAATGTGAACTCGCCATCGGCGGGCGTCCGCGTGGTGACCGGGTCGGCATTCTCAAGCACCTTGGTGCCAGAGATCTGGTAGGAGGTCTGACCCGGCTGGTAGCTGTTCGCAAACGTCATGGTATTGGGGGTGACGCCGTTCTCGGTGCCCTCGCTCGGTTTCACCGTAGAGCTCTCTACCACCAGCTTGCCGTCGTTGTTGTCCTTCACCACGTAGGTCAGGGTGTACGTCTTGCCGGTGTAGGTCACGCCCGGCACGCCCGGCGCGCCGTCCGTCGGCTGCACCTCACGGACCGTGAAGGGAAAGGTGCCCGCATGGTCGAAGGTCAGCTCGTTAAAGTAAACCTTGCCCTTGGCGTCGTTCTTCTGGGTCTGGAGCACCGTACCGTCAGACCCCACCAGCTCGAAGGCGAAGTCTCCCGCCTTTAGCTGATAGCTGCCGTCGTGCACGTCAACGCTCTTGGTGAGGGCGATCGCGCCGGAGTTCGTCGCCTTCGCCTTGTAGGTGTTGGTGAAGGTGGGCTTCGTGGCGTCCGCGCCGTCGTAGGCGACGCTCGGCTGCAGCGTGCCGGCATTGTCCACAACCGTCACCACGGCATGATGCACCGCGTCGTCGTAGGTCACGTAGGCCAGATCACCCTTCCGCTCCACGATAGTGTACTCGTACGTGCCCGGCTTCGCGTAGGAGAAGGCGTCGAAGTTAACGCTTCCGTCCGCGCCGTTGGTCGCGGTCCGGACGGGCTTGGCCCCGGCAAGCTGCTCAGCAGTCATTTTGCCCTCGTACACATCGAAGGTGAACTCGCCGTCCTTGGGGACGATCGGCGTGTTGTCGTCCTTCTTCACATAGCTCTTCTGCGCACCGAGGGCCAGACCGGTCGCGGCCGGCTGGTAGGTGTTGGTGAAGGTATCCGAGCCGGATGCGCTCGTCACGATCGCCTTCGCATTCAGTGCTCCGTTCCCGCCGTCTGTGACCGTCACCGTATAGGTGAGGGCATGATTGTCATAGACCATGCCCGACTCCGCGCCCGGCTGCTCCACGATGGTGTAGGTGAAGTCCTTGCTCGCGGCACCGTCCAAGTCGGAAAGCTGGAACTCGCGCGTGAAGCAGACCTTGCCGTTTGCATCGTTCTTCGCGGTGGCGATCACGTTGCCGGCAGCGTCCTTCAGGTCGAAGGTGAACTCGCCGTCCGCAGGCTTCGTCGTGTGATCGAAGCCGTCCGCAACCTTGATGGTCTTGGTCGCCGTCAGCTCCACGGATCCCTTTGCGGTGTAGGTGTTGTTGAAGGTGGGAGCCGTAGCGGTACCGTCATAGGTGACGGTCACCTTCGTCTTGTTGTTGTCGTCCTGGTTCTGCTCTACCTTGACGTGGACCTTGACTTCCTTGGCGTCGTAGGCCACGCCGTCGACGGACTGGCCGGCCTTCTCCTCCTTGAGCGTGTAGTCGTACTCGCCCAGGTTCAGGCCCTTGACGGTCAGCTTGACCTTGCCATTCTTATCGTTGGTGCCGCGAGCGTCCTCATTGCCGTCCTGGTCGTACAAGCCGAAGGTGAACGCATCGGCCGTCAGGTCCTTGCCCGCGAGAACTTTCGTGGCCTCAACGGTGACGTCCGCCGTCGGCTTCGTGTTGGTGAAGGTCGGCACGGCCTTCTCACCGTCGTAGGTGACGGTCGCCTTCAGCTCGCCCTTTTCGTCGGTGACCTTGACGTGGACCTTCACGCCCTTCGCGTCGTAGACGACGGTCGAGTCGGCGCCCTTCACCTCCTTGATGGTGTAGTCGTGGTCGCCCGGCGTAGCGTAGTCGATGGCTGCAAAGGCGACCTTGCCGTCCTTCTCGTTTTGGACAGTCTGGACCACGCTGCCGTCCTTGTCGAGCAGCTGGAACGTGAAGTCACTCCCCGCGAGCTCACCGCCCGTGAAGCGCTTCGTCGCCTTGAGCGTTACCGAGGTCTCCTTCGGGCGGTACGTGTTCGTGATCACCGCAATCTGATCGTCGATCACCTGAGATGTGGCGGTGCCATCATCCTTATAGATCTGCTCCATTTTGACGACTGGCTCGGTCAGATTTCCCTTGCCGTCATCCTTCACCGTTACGGTCACTTTGTATTCGGCGCTGGAGTAGCTGACACCGCCCAGCCAACTGGGATCGCTCTTGGCGGGCGTAGTCTCGGCAATGTAGTAGGTGTACTTGCCAGGCTTCTCATACTTAATCTCTCCGAAGCTAAATTCTTCGGCGCTCGTAACGGTCTTCTCGACCTGCTTCATGCCGGCCACGGGCGCTGCCGTGGCACCATCAGGCATCGGCGTTCCATCGGCGGCGCGCAGGCAAAGCTCGAAGCTGTCGGCGCTAGTCCACTCACGGCCGGTGAACTTCTTCTTCGCCTTGATGCCTGTGAGCGTCACCGAAGACTTCACGCTGTAGCTGTTGGTGAACACCAGCTTGTTGTCTTTGGCCACCGTGCCGTCGGAATTCTGCGGGGCAATCCTGCCCGAGATGCTATCGCCTTCTTCAGTCAGATTCTTGTCACCCTGCTTGCGGCCGGTCAGCTTATAGCCCGCGGGCATCTTGTCTGCGCCGGTCAGCTCCTGCACCGCGTACTGGTCACCCTCGGCGAGACCGTACACGCGGATCGTCTGGTCGGCCGTGATGGTCTGCTCGCGGCCGTTCTCGAGGTCGAACATTTTGCCGACCTGCTTCTCGCTTGCGGTCCCCGCGTTCTCAAACACCGCGGCCTTGTACGTCTTCCCCGCCGTCGTGGGCACGGTGAACTTGAAGGTGAACCCCGCGTCCGGTTTTCCCGTCAGGCCCGCTGGCACCATGACCTTCTTCATCACCTCGAGGCTCGCCTCGCGTTCGTTCGCCACGCGCACGCAGGTGGCGCCCGTAAACAGGGCGTTCAGATTCATGTCGCCCAGGTCGGCGCGGGCGCCCTTCGCATTAGTGTCACCAGACACGTCCTGCGTGATGCCCATACGTATCCAGCCCGTCTCGGTCTCCAGGCGGTAAGGTTCGTCCTTCTTGGTGGGCCCATACTGGTAGACACGTCCATTGGCGCCGTACTTAAGATGTACCTCATTCTCGCCGCCCTTGGCGTCATTGTTCCAGGAAAGGTTGCCGTTGCCGTCGAGCGTCCCGTCGGACGTCTGGCGCTGGCCCTTGATCCACGTGAGCGTGTTGTCAATGTCGCCCTCTGCGCCAAACTGGTCCAGGCTCTTCATGAGCGAGCCCACGCCCACGAACGTCGAAACGCCGTCATCAACTGTACCAGCATCGGCGTGGACGCCGTAATCGTCCACAATCACCTTGATGAGCCTGTCATTAAGCAGGAAGCCATTGGGCGCCGAGACCTCCTTCAGGAAGTAGGTACCCTTCACGAGCGGCTCGCTACTGTCGCTCGTAGACGGGAATACGCCCGCCCCTTCGAGCTTGACCGGGTTGGCGACCGACCTCGTCGTCAGGGTGTCGTAGGGGGCCTGGTCGCCATCGAGCACGGCCTTGCCGTTCGCATCCGTAGTCACCTGGGTGGACTTGTAAAGGCCGAACTTCGCCCCGTCAACGGGCTTACCCTCGGTATCGGTCTTCTGCACGAACAGGCGATTCTGGATGTTCGTGACGAGCAGGCGCGTGGCGAACTGCCGCTTGAAGTTCGTGCCGTCTGCGATGTCGTCGCTGTACACGTGGACTGTGTTCTTAGGCGTCGCGTCGCCGATCGAGCTCGCCGTTGTGTGGTAGATGGCCACCGTGTACTCGGCATCCTTGCGGGCATCACCGCTCAGCAGGTAGTAGTACTTGGAGATGTCACCGGGCAGATTTTGAATCTCTACCTGGTACTGGCCGCTTGTGTTGAGCGTGAAGGCGTGCAGGTCCTTCTTCGCCGCCTCGATAGCACCGGTCATGCCCGGCTCCTTGGCGAGGGTGTATCCCGCTCCCGTCGATGGGTCGCCCGACACGGCGTACCAATTGCTCGGATCTTTGATACCTGTGCCTGCGCTTTTGTCGCGCTTGAGCACCACAGCGAACAGTATGCCGGAGTCCAGATTGACGGTCTTGTCGGACTTCGCCAGGTCATTATTTGCCTTGTACACGGTCGACGGCGCGGTGATGGTCTCCTTCGCGGCGGCGAACGCACCGGTCTTCCACACGACGCCGCCCGCGTCCATACCGCCGCGGTTGATGATGACGCCGCCCGCGCCGTTCTCAGCGCTCGCGGGCACGTACTCGAGCTGCATGCTACCACCCGTCGCCGCGAGACTCGAGCGGTATCCCCCGGGTACGCGCGTCTCCTTCAGGAGGTAGTACTTGTTGTTGTCGTGATCCTTGTTGTAGAGATCGTCGAAGTTGATGACGCCGTTGTCCACGTCGTTCGTGAGCGTTAGGTGGCCGGCCTCGTCCGTGGTACCGGAGCCGATGAGCTCGCCCACGGTCTTGAAGTCCTTGTCGGTCTTATAGAGCTTGAACTCGGCACCCTGTACGAACTTGCCGTCCTGGTCGAACTTGATGATGTCGGACTCGGGCACCGTCACGAGGTTGAACTTGAGCTCCATGTTGGAGTCGGTGGCGCCGCGCTCCAGGTAGAAGAACTTGAGGGTGTGGTTGGTGCCGTCGGCGAAGGTGTTGTCGTTGAAGCCCGAAATGTCCTTATTCGCCTTCTGGTACTTGTCCTTCAGTGTGCCGTCGTTATTACCGTTCACCTTAATGTCGCCCGTACAAAAGTTGATGCTCAGACTCGCGCGGTTGTGAATACCGCCGATATCACCCACGAGGACATCGTCGATGAACACCCAGACGTCGTCGTCGCCGGCGAACTCGAAGGTCATGTCATTATTATTGTTCGTCAGGCCGCCGTTGGGCTGCACGAATCGCGTGGACATTGAGAGACCGAAGTGGTGGTTGACGGGTTTGCCGCCGTTGTAGCGCGAATCACCGGTGTTGTCTGCCGTGATGCCGTTTTGGACGAGCCTGTCGTTTTCCTCTTTGAACACCTTGTCTGCCGCGTCGAACGGGAAGAACTGACCCTGGTGAGACGAATCGCCCACTTTGTCAATGCCCCAGGTGTCATAGATGTCAAAGGCATTCTTGTCAGCGTTGTAGGCTGCGTAGTTTTCGGAGCTGTCATAGACGTAGTAGCCGTCCTGAACCTTAAGGAGGCCCGTCACGCCAAAATGGGATGTCTTGCCGGTCTGGGCAGAGGAATCGAATAGGTAGCGGAGGGACTCGTCGCCCAAGGCTTCGGAAAGCTTCGGGTAGCCATCTGAAAGCGTGTTGTTGACGATGCCGGGCAGCGGGCTCGTGCCGCCCGTCCAATTGTTGAGCGGCCCATCACCCTTGCCGTCGTTAAACTGGAACTTGTGGCCTGCGTTGACGCCGCCGTTGCCGGAAACCGACAGATGGTTATCGGGATTCACCCAGTAATCAAACAGGTTGATTGTTGTCCCCGAAGGCGAAATCGTCGTAACCGTGTGGTCCGAAAACGCCGCTTCCGCACGGGTCGGCAGGAAGAAACTCGCCGTCAGCGCGACGGCGAGGGCCAAAACAATCACATATGGCGAGACCGGGCGCAGCCCACGACGACGGCCATAAGACATGACGGACCACCGCTCGCGCGGCCGGTGTTCACCAGGAAGTTCCCTGCTTAGACACCCCCCCCCCGGTAGCATTATTCACGAGTCGAGACGTCGTCTCTCTGAGCTCCTGCATAATTTCCTCCCCAGTCACACGGCGACCTGCCCGGGTGCTCCCCGGGGGCCGAGGCAGTCTGGCACATGCCCGCAGTCGTTCAAGGAATACCAACCCCAGCATATGTCTCTTAAGATATCTTAGTCTTATTCTATGACAGTTTTTGTCTCATTACCGATGAAATCGGCTCAGTCCCTTTGTCGCATGCTAGAGCGTGTGGAGCAGGGCGATGAGGAAGCGGATGCCTTGGAGGTAGGCGCGACGGGTGATGCGCTCGTTGGTGCCGTGGACGCCGCGGTCGCATTCGTCATCGTCGACCACAAAGGCGGAGAAGCGGATGCACTCGTGGCAAATGCGCTGGTAGTTGGCGGCATCGGTTGCACCAATCACGGTCGAGGGCACGATGCTCATCGGCTCTTGGCCCACCGCAGACGATCCGTTTTCCTCCGTCGGCTTGGGATCACGGAAATAGCGGGCGGCGATGGCGTGGACGGCCTCGAGCCCCGGACCGCCCACGCGCGGGGACGGCGAGGGTTCGGAGCTACCGGGGCCGAGCTCCACTTCGACACGGCCGGCGAGCCCCGCCGCGGCAACAGCCTCGCGACAGCGCGCCACGACGTCGGCCACGCTCGTGCCCTCGAGCATGCGGAAGTTGATGTTGGCCCACATGTCCTGCGGCATTACGTTGGCTCCGGTGCTGCCGCCCTCGATCTGGGTCGGCGCGCAGGTGGTCGTTACGAGCGGATAGAGCTTTTTGCTAGCGAGGCAATCGCGTACGATGGCGTCCTTGTTGGAGGCGATCTCGTCGACCGTGTAGAGCCCCAGCTCGCCAAGCTGTGCGGCAAGCAGGTCGGTCACGCGCGTCGGCCACTCGATATCGCAGATCGACGCGATGGCGCGGCTGAGCACCTCGAGAGACGTGCCGCCGTAGGGATTGGACGAGTGCCCACCTTCGCTCTTCGTCTTGAGCACAACGTCGGCATAGCCCTTCTCGGCCAGGTCTGCGTGCATGAGCCAGCCCTCGCCCGCAGCATACTCGGCAGCCGGAACGATGCGGTAGTCGCCCTCGTCGATCAGGTACTCAAGCTCAATACCGCGCTCCTCGAGCACGCGGCCGATGGCACCCGCGCCGTACTGTGTGGTCTCCTCGTCCTGGCCAAAGGCCAGCAGCAGCGTGCGCTCGTGCTGCCAACCGTGCGCCAGTGCATACTCCACCGCCTCGAGAATGCCCGCGACCTGGTCTTTCATGTCGATGGCGCCGCGGCCCCAAATATAGGTGTCGTCCACGTGCCCGCTAAAGGGGGCGTGCGTCCAGTCGGCCTCGGTACCCGGCACCACGGGAACCACATCCATGTGGCCCATGAGCATAACGGGCTTAAGAGCTGGATCGCTGCCGGCAAGCGCCACCAGCAGCGAATGATCGATGAGCTCGACCTTACCCGCCGCAAACACGCGCGGCCAGGCCTGCTGCATATAGGCGCGCAGGTCGGCAAACGCCTGCCAGTCCACCGTCTGGGCATCCATGCTCGAAATCGTCGGAAACGACAGCACGCGGCCCAGGCGCTCGCACGCGCCGACCTCGTCGATATCGGCAAAATCATCCTCGTGCGCAAAGAAGCGCCAAACCTCGGCCATGCCTTCCTCCAAAAACAACGTGGCAAAGAGGCGGTCCCTTTGCCACGTTCGCTTGCATTATTTGTCGTTGAGATAACGCGAGAGGAACTCGCGGGTGCGCTGGTGCTTAGGATTGCCAAAGAGCTCAGCCGGCGCGGCGTCCTCGAGCACCACGCCCTGGTCCATAAAGACCACGCGGTCGGACACGGTACGCGCGAAGGCCATCTCGTGGGTAACGACGACCATGGTCATGCCGTCGGCGGCGAGCTTGCGCATAACGTCGAGCACCTCTCCCACGATCTCGGGATCGAGCGCAGAGGTAGGCTCGTCAAACAGCATGATCTGCGGATTCATGCACAGGGCGCGGGCGATGGCCACGCGCTGCTTTTGGCCACCGGACAGGCGACCCACGGCGGCGTGCGCGAACTTTTCGAGCCCCACACTCGTCAGATGCTCCATTGCGACCTTCTCGGCCTCGGCCTTGCTCATCTTTTTGAGCGTGACGGGCGCAAGCGTGCAGTTGTCGAGCACATCCATGTTGTTGAACAGGTTAAAGCCCTGGAACACCATGCCGATGTCCTCACGCAGCTTGTTAATGTTGCAGCGCTCGGCCGTAAGGTCCTGGCCGTGGAACCAGATGTGGCCCGCGTCCGGGGTCTCGAGCAGGTTGAGGCAGCGCAGGAAGGTCGACTTGCCTGAGCCCGAGGCGCCGATGATGGTGACGACCTCGCCGGGGTTAACGGACAGGTCGATGCCCTTGAGCACCTCGAGCGAGCCGAAGCTCTTGCGCAGGCCCTCGACGCGGATGAGCGGCTCTTTGGTTTGCGCGGCCGCAGCGCCGGTAGTAACGGTATCTGCCATGATGAATCTCCTCGTCTTGCGCCTAGTTGGAGCTGGGCAGCGTGGCCGGAGCCTCGGCGCCGAGCTTTTTGCCAAAGGCCTCGAGCAGGCGGCTCGCCACGAGCGTCAGGATCAGGTAGACCACGAGCGCCACGCAGTAGACCTCCATCTGGCGGTAGTACACGCCGGCGACGGTGGTGGTGGCATACATGAGGTCGAACACGCCGATGACCGAGAGCACCGACGAATCCTTGATGTTAATGATGAGCTCGTTGGTGAGCGCCGGAATCGCGTTTTTAATGCCCTGGGGGAACACGACCTTGCGCATAGCCTGCCACTGCGAAAGCCCCAGCGAGCGCGCTGCCTCGGCCTGGCCGGGATCGATGGACTCGATGCCGCCGCGCAGGACCTCCATCATGTAGGCGGTGGAGTTGAGCGAGATGGTGACGAGGCCGGCGGTGAAGGTACTCCAAATCTGGTTGGCCTGGGCGGTCTCGAAGCCCATGCCGCGCAAAACGGTGAAGCCCGCGTAATAGATGAGCAGGCCCTGGACCATCATGGGCGTGCCGCGCACGATGGTGGAGTAGACGGTCGCAAAGCCGCGGCCGATGCTCTTAAAGAAGCGCACCAGGTCGTTGTCTACGCGGTCGAAGGTCTGAATACGCAGGAACACAAAGAGCAGCGCCAGGAAGAATGCGATGACGGTGCCGAAGGTGGCAAGCGCGATGGTGATCTCGATGCCACGGATGAAGAAGTCGCCGCTCTTGTAGGTCATGTAGACCAAGCTCGACAAAAAGTCGCTGGGGTTGGAATCCGAGACAATGCTCACCTGCACCAGATCGATAAACGACATGACGCAGCGGTCGACAAAGAAGATCGCCGCGATGACGACCACGACATAGCTGCCCAGGCGCGCGCCGCGACGGAAACGCTCGGATGCAAACGGTGACTTTTCGCGATAGTCGCTCCAGTGCATAACCTTGGTGACGAGCGCTGCCGCCGACACGACGATCCAGGCCCAAAGAATCGCCCAAAGGCAATCCTGGAAGATGCCGGTGGGCGCCAAAAAGCTCAGCGGCGTGGGGTTGCGCTGGCTAAATGCCAAGCCGAGCGCCGCGATAACGCTCGTGCCCAGGTACACATAACGGTGGTCGGCCTTGATAAAGGAGGCCAGACGATTGATGCCTTTCATGCTGCCTCCCTATGCCGGCTGACGGTCGAGGCACGCGTCCCACATTTGGTCGCGCTCCTCTTGGCTAATGCCCTTGAGTGTCTTGTCGATGAGCTTAAGCAGCTTGTCCGAGCCCTTGCGGCAGCCGACGTTTGCCGTGACCTCCTGCTTGAAACCCTCGCCCTCGGCAAATTGAATCGGCACGATACCCGGGTTTTGGGCCATATAGCCCTTCTCGTTCTCGGTGTTGTAGGTCACGGCGTCGCACGTGCCCTGCAGCAGGTTCGAAAACACCGTGGGGACCGAATCGACCGGGTTCTTGTGGACAACGCCCGGGATCTCGTCGATGACGGTATCGAGCATGGTGTCCTTTTGGCCGAGCACCGTGGCACCACTGAAATCGCTGAGCTTGGTGGCGTTCTGGTAAGGCGAGCCCTCTTTTACGAACAGGCCAAAGTAGCCAATGAAGTACGGGTCGGAAAAGCCGACGGACTCCTCGCGCTCGGGCGTGGCGCTCATGCCGGCGATGATGAGGTCAATCTGGCCGTTGTTGAGCGAGTCGATAAGGCCCGAGAAGCTCTGCTTGACAGCGACGGGCTCGCCGCCGAGAGCCTTGCAGACGATCTTGGCGATCTGCACGTCGTAGCCATCGGCATAGGCGCCCTGCACGTTGTCGATGGGGATCGTGAACTCGCTGGCCTCGGAAACCTGCCAGTTGTACGGGGCGTAGGCCGCCTCCATGCCAATGCGGATCTTATCCTTGCCGATAACGGAATCGGACAGGTCGTCGCGACCGCCGCCCGTCGTGGGCTGGACCACCTTGAGCGTGGACGGGCGCTGGCAGCCGGCGAGCGCGCCGGCGACAACGGTAGCGCTCGCAGCGAGAGCGCTACCCAAAAAGATGCGACGGCTGCATACCGGCTGGGTATGCGCGCCGCGCTGTAGTCGAGGTTGCATCTGGTGCCTTCCCAATTTCGTTTTGCTGACAATAAGACAGGATATACGCCCGCAACCAGCAGCGCGGCATGTGCGCGAAAAATTAATAGACACACGAGGACGATTGGCGCAAAGCAACCTGTCCCCCATGCACCACTTGGCATGAAAAAGGCAAGGCATAGACCTTCTAGTCATGCCTTGCCTTTTGAATGACAAATTGTCGCTCTGGGTAGTGTGCAGCGTCGACCGGTCCGCCGTTCGTCAGAACGGCGGAACCTCTAGAGCAAGGTGACGCTAAAGCTGCGGACGTCCGTCTCGCCCGGCGCCAGCGTGATGGTGTTGACCTTGTGCTCAAAGACATCGTCCTCGGTGTCCATGGTGGTATGACCGGTCCAGGGCTCGAGCGCCACAAACGGAGCATCGTTGGCGGCAGACCACACGCCGATGTACTTAAAGCCCTCAAAGTCGATCTTGACACCATGGCCCGACTTGCGACCGCGCAGCGTGAGCGTGGAGCCCGGGGTATCGGTGAACATGATGGCGTCGTTATCGAAGCTGCGGTGCGTGATGGGCAGCACGTCCGAGTTATCGGGAGCCTTGTAGCTACCCTCGAACGTCATAAGGCCATCGGGCGTGATGATGGGGGCCTCGTTGGTCCAAGCCTCGGTAAACGCCAGCTCGTAATCCTCGAATGCCTCGTCCTCGGCACCGGGGGCGGGCACGTTAAATGCGGGGTGGCCGCCCACCGAGAACGGCAAGTCCACGTCGCCGGTATTGGTGACGGCAAAGGTCTGGGTAAGCGTGGCGTCACCAGTCAGGGCATAGGTCATGTTGAGCTTAAAGTGGAAGGGGAACGTCTTGAGCGACTCGGGCGTGTCGGCGATCTCGTAGGTGACGGACGAGCCGTCCTCCGAAACCTCGACCAACTTGTGCTCGACGATGCGAGCGAGTCCGTGGCGCGGCATCTCGCAGGTGCCGGCCGCAGATGTCGCCATGTTGTTGCGCAGCGATCCCACGATGGGGAACAGGATAGGCGCATGCTTGCCCCAAAAGGCCGGGTCGCCCTGCCACAGATACTCGTTGCCGTTGAGGGCAAGGCTCGTAAGCTGGGCGCCCATGGAATCGATGGCCGCGATGAGGCCGCCGCGCTTGATGGTAGTGACGGTGGACATGCTACTTCCTCCAATAGTAAACAACGGTGTCGAGGGCTATTGTCTCACTCTTGGCGGCGGGGTTGAGCGACAGGTGCAGTTATTGAGCAATAGCGTAAAGGTCAAACCCGCCCTGCGGCGTGCTATCGACCGTATCGGGCGCCTGTGAATTAAAACTCACCGGAACCATGCGCTTTGAGGCACGGTAACGCGTGCCGTCGGTGGCGACGGGCGGCTCATCGACCGTGAGCTCGTAGTCGCCGGGCTTGAGCTCGATGCCGTCACCTTCGGAATTGACGTATTGGTACTCGTCGATCGCTTGCCCCTTGAGCGTGCGACCCACGATATGGACGAGCATCTGGCTGTCGCCGCGCGCGGTGTCCCACGTCGCGCCGTCCTTGACCTCGACCGATACATGCACCGAGCGCGTGCGGCTGAGCGATTGCTCGACAGACATCTCGACCTTGGCGGCGTCTTTGCGCTGTTGTTCAACATGGCTCCAGACGTTTCCAATTACCGAGCATGCGATAACGCCGGCCATGAAGGCGATGAGGATGGGGCCGAGCGGAGAGCGACGGCCCGCGTCCTCCTCGCGAGCCAGGTCGGGGCGACGTGTGGGCGCGGGTGCTTGGGCACCCTGCGAGGGCACGTCGAGAATGCTGAAGGATGCCGTACTGCCGGGGTCGATGTTATGGCGCGGCTGCGGGATCTTGGCCGGCGAGATGGACATGTCCGCCGGCTCACCGAGTGTGGCCGTGGCATCGGCCTTAGCTTCATCGGCCTCGGCTTGGGCCCAAGCCTGTTCAAAGGTTAGGGGTTCGGCGGCATCGGAGTCCGAATCGGAGACGGCGTCGGCATCGTCGCCCGACACATCACTCGGCAACGGCTCATCCCACTCCTCGTCCGGAACCTCGCCCTCGCTATACCACCATTCAAAGTTATCGATATCCATACGGGGCGCCCCTTAAGCCTCGCAAGTAAACACTTGCCAGCCTTATACCCCCAAACAGCACCGGAGCTCGCCCGCGCCGGACACGAAAACCGTCCCAACATTCGACGCTTTTCCTCGTTTTCGAGATTTTCATCAAATGTTGTGACGGCTTGGATATGGCAAAGGGACAGTCCCTTTGTCACATCGCGAGGGCTGTACGGATGGTTGGGTCGCTGAGGGCCTCGCGGAGCCAGGGGGCCAGCTGCTCGGGATGACCTTGCAGGTAGCCATTGAGCTCGGAAGGCGCTACACGGCGTACTTCCGAGATTTCCTCTTGGTTGATATTCAGCTCGCCCGGCTCGACGCGGGCCAGATAGACCTCGCACCATTCGCACTCGCAGCGGCCGTCGCCGTGGTCCTCGCGGTACACCACGTGGCCCAGGTGCTTGAGCTCGCCGGGCTCGCGTTTGATGCCGAGCTCTTCGTTGATGCGACGCGCCGTCGCGACGGCAACGTCCTCCCCCGGGAGCGGATGGCCGGCGCAGCTATCGGCCAGCACCCCACCCCACAAGCGCTTGAGCGGACTGCGGCGGCAGAGTAGCAGGCGCGCGTCCTCGCCCTGGCCCTCGACCAGAAGCGTCAGGAATGCTTGGTGCAGGATACCCTCGCCGGCATGGGCTTTGATGCGATCGACGGGGCCGAGCGTCTTGCCGGTCGCGGCATCGACCGCCACGACTTCGGCACCCGCGCCGCCCTCATTCCAGCCGGCGCGCAACACGCGGGCGGCGGCCGCCTCGAGCGCGGCGATAAGTTCCTTGGTTGTATCGAGCACGCGCTGCAGGTCGTCCTTGCTCGCCTGCTCTACATGAAAACCCGCGCTTGCGGTCACCGGCACATCAAAACGCGTGGCGAGCACCGCCGCAATGTCGTGCGCCGGGATCTCGTCGCGATGGCACGGGACCGCCAGAATGCTCACAGTCGCTGTGCGACCGGGCTCGGGGCGCGGAATGGCCTGCGCCGTGGCGCCCAGGTGCGCGAACTCAGGCGAGCAGGCGTACACCACCATGCCCCGCGGCGTCACCGTCAGCTGGGCCTCGAGCGCAAACTCGCCCTCGCCCACCGCGACCTTTGTCGTATACATGCCCATGCGATCTCCTGCCGTCCGCAATTACCTGCGACTATCATCGTCTATATAGCGACAATACAGGCAAGCGCGCCAAACCGTCCCAACAATCGATGCTTTTCCTCGATTTCGAGATTTTCATCGAATGTTGGGACGGTTTGGAATGCGGCAAAGAGGCAGTCACCTTGCCGCGTTCTGATAGAGTTGCAGAAACCCGAAACCCAGCCTTTCCCATTATTGGAGTTACCGCTTTGACGACCGCATCCACGCTCTCCCCCGCTCGCACCAAACTCTGCCTGGCACTGCTCGTGTTACTCGGATTTTCGCTCGGTTGTTCGGAGTTCGTGGTGATCGGCATCGAGAGCGACCTGGCCGCAGAGCTTGGCATCTCGCTTGCCACCGCAGGCCAGCTCATCAGCGTGTTTGCGCTCGTCTATGCCGTCGCCACACCGGCGCTCGCACTCGGCACGGGGCGATTCCGCCGGTATCAGCTGCTTGTGTGCTATAGCGTCATCTTTGTGCTCGGCAACCTGGTTATGGCGCTGGCTCCGAGCTTTCAGGTGCTCTTTATCTCGCGCATCGTCCTGGGTTCTGTCTCGGGCGCGTTGCTTGCCGTGGGCGTGACGTATATCCCCGAGCTGTTGTCCCCGCAGCAGACCTCGCTTGTTATCTCGGTGGTGTACGGCGCGTTTTCCGTGGCAATGGTCTTTGTGACCTCGATTGGCAAGTTTATTGCCGACACGCTCGACTGGCACGTCGCCATGTACGGCACGCTCACTTTTGCCGTCCTGATCTGCGGAGCGCTTGTGGCGTTTATGCCGCGTACCGGCCAAACCGACGAGCCCGCCACCTTCCGCGAGCAGGCGGGCCTTTTGCGCGAGCCAAGCATCATCACCGGCATGCTCATCTTCTTGTTTGGCGTGGGATCGGTCTACGTGTTTTACGGCTATGTGACGCCGTACTTGGAGCAGGTGCTGGGCATGGGCACGGTCGAGGCCAGCACCACGCTTATGGCCTACGGCGTGTTTTGCCTGGTCTCGAACATCCTGGGCGGATGGATCGATGCACGTTTTGGTATGAAGGCGCTGCTTGTGACGTTTGTGCTGCAGGCGGCTGCGCTGCTCGGGCTGTTTATTGCCGGTGCCGCTATGCCCATCGCGCTCGTCTTTGTCTTTGGCCTGGCGCTGCTCATGTATTTGTTCTCGGTGTCGTGCATCACGCACTTTATGGACGTGGCGCGCAGCCGTCATCCCAAGTCGATGGTGCTCGCGAGCTCAGTGGAGCCCATGGCATTTAACGTCGGCATCTCGTTTGGCACCGCGGTGGGCGGCACCGTGGTGACCGGCATCGGCATCTCCTACGTGGGTGCCGTCGGAGCCGTGTTCTCGCTCGTAGCCTGGGTGCTCACCTTGGTGACAATCAAGCTCGCCCGCTGGGAGCGCCGCCGCCACGCAGCACAGCCCTCGACGCAGGCATAGAGGCGGGACCGGGAACGGACGCAGGCACAGCCCAGAGTGGCAAGCGGTCGGTGAAAACCGCCCGACATGATCAGCGCATATCCGCGTGAATGCTCTAGCAGTTCGTTTTCGTGTACTTCAGATACACGCTTTTCTACGATTTAGTGTATTTTAAGTACACGAAATCGTACTAAACTATGTATCTGAAGTACACGAAATCGGAAAGGCGGCCCCATGCGCAGATCAATCGAATCCGTTATCGAATCATGGGCGACAAAGGACGCCTCACGCCCCCTCCTCATCCGTGGTGCGCGACGCGTAGGCAAAACATACGCCGCCGAGGAAATCGGCAGGCGAATCGCCGGCGATGCGTTTATCAAACTCGACTTTCAGACCGATCTTGAGCTGATCGCCCCTCTGTTTGACTGCCCCACAGACGATGTTGACACCATCGTGGCGCGGATTTCAGACTATAAACGCACCCCCATTCGCAAGGAAACCGCCTTCATCCTGTTTGACGAGGTGCAACTCTGCGAACGGGCGCTCAACTCGCTTCGCTTTTTCTCGGGTTCGGGCTGGCGCATATGCGCGACCGGAAGCCAACTCGGCGTCGCCACGCGCAAGCGCAAGTTGCCTTTTCCCAGCGGCGTTCGTCAAGAGACCATGCATCCCATGTCGTTCGAGGAGTTTCTCTGGGCGCTCGATGAGGGGCAGATGGCCGATGCCGTTCGCACCCACGCCGGCACACTCGAGACTTACGCCGCACACCAAGCCGCACTCAGCCTGTTTCATCGATATCAGATCGTGGGCGGCATGCCCGCCGCCGTCAACGCATATCGCAAGACGCTATCCATCGAAGACGCGCGCGTCGAGCAGCGCGAAATCGACGAGACCTACACCGCCGATATGACCGACCCCGAAAACGGGATCAGTGGCGTGGCGGCGCGCAAGGTCTGGCGTTCCATTCCGTCCCAACTGCTGAGATCGTCCACAAAGAAATTCAAGTACTCCGAGGTCGAACGCGGAGGCCGCCGCGCCAAGCTCATCGAGCCACTCGACTGGCTCGAAGGCGCCGGCATTATATCGGTCAACAACCTGACCGAAGGCATCGAACCTCCCCTCGTCCCTTTCGACGACGAAGACGGAAGCTTCTTTAAGGTCTATCTTCTCGATACGGGCCTCATGTTCTACAAACTCGGTATCAACCCGCGGCTCTGGCTCGACCTCAAAGAGGATTCCACCGTTGCGCTGTCTTCCGACTTTCGAGGTGCCCTGGCGGAAAACTCGGTCATGCAGGCATTTTCGAGCAATGGTTTGCAAACGTACTATTGGATGCCGCCGTCTTCTTGGAAGACGAGCGGCGAGCTCGATTTCCTACTTCAGACCGACCGTATGGAAATCGTTCCCGTCGAGGTAAAGTCCGCACGCAACGTGCGCGCGAGAACCCTCGGGTCGTTTATGGACAAAGCCCGATCGCCATATGCCTACATTTTGTCCGAGAACAATTTTGCCCGCGGCGAAACCGATGACGGGCGCGAGCTGCGCCACCTCCCCTTGTACGCAGCGGGTTTTATCGGAGCAAACTGCCTCAAGGGCAGCCTGTAAGCCCCGCGCGACCGCCCAGAAAGGAAACCGCTCATGCAACGTATTCTTTTTATCTGCTATGGAAATATCTGTCGCTCGACGATGGCTGAGTCGGTGTTTACTGAGCTGGTGCGCCGTGCCGGGCGCGAGGCGGAGTTCGTCATTGATTCTGCTGCGACCTCGACTGAGGAGATCGGCAACCCGCCGCATCATGGCACAGTCGCCAAGCTGCGCGAAGTCGGGATTCCCGTGGTTGCGCATCGTGCACGCCAGGTGCGTCGCGCGGAGTATGGCGACTGGGATCACATTGTCTATATGGATGCCGAGAACGCGCGCGGCCTGCGTTGCATCTTTGGCGACGACCCCGATGGCAGGATCTCGCGCCTGCTTGATTGGACCGACCGCCCCGGCGACGTGGCAGACCCCTGGTACACGGGCAACTTTGATGCCACGTACCGCGATGTGCTCGCCGGCTGCACGGCTATGCTCGAGCAGCTTTAGGCGCTCGGGCGGCGCGGATGCACGAGCCACGCCATCGGCATAAGACGAGCGTGGATTTTCTCCCGCATACAAATTGAGCGTGGATAATCTCCCACTTTGAGCGCGAAACGGCGCTCTAAACGGGAGATTATCCACGCTCATAATCTTGGCGGGAGAAAATCCACGCTCGATTACTCGTCGACGATCTCGGCAAGCCAAACGTTCAGCGTATCGACCTCGGGGCAGCAGAACTTTGCCGTACCAGGCTCGTTGCCGGGCACGGTGCCGCCGTAGCGCAGGATGTCGATATAGGGAAAGCCCACGTGGCAGGCCATGGAGCACATCTTGCCGCGGTCGCGGTCGAAGTCGAAGACGTCGCCGGGCTTGTGGCCATGGTGGCAGCGGCACGTGCCCAGCTGGTCCACGCAGCTAATGCGAATGTGCGGGCGCTTGCCTCGCGGGGCGCCGAGCGACTTGCCCTCGCCCGCGGCCTCAGCGCCGTCCTCGCCCGCGCTACTCATGGTCAATCACATCCAAGCAGGCCTCGATGGGAAGGCCGGCGGACTTGTCCTCCTGATCGGCATTGCGCTCGATAAGCTCGGCCACCACGCGCATGGCATCGGACGTCGCGCGTTGCAGGCTCCAGCCAGCCATCACGCGGCCGACGAGCACCGCCGAGAACGTGTCGCCCGTACCCGGGAAATAGACCGGAATGAGCTCAAAGGGAATCGTAAAGTGCTCCCCCGCCACGTAGTCGTAACCGATAACCGCGTTCGTGCCATTGACTACGGCGCTCGTAATGACCACCGACTTGGCACCCAGCTCGCGCACGGCGTCCACAAGGGCGCGGGCCTCATCGGGCGTAATTTGCTCGGCGATAGGCCTATCGGTAAGCAGGCACGCCTCGGTATAGTTGGGCACCGCGTAGTCTGCGCACTCCAGCAGATGCCGCATAAGGCCAATCGTGGACTCGGGCACGCCCGCATAGAGCTTGCCGTTGTCGCCCATGATGGGGTCGACGAACACCTTGGTGCCCTTTTGCGCACGGCGGTGGCAAAAGTCCGAGATGATGCGTGTCTCTTCCTCGGTCACGATAAAGCCAGTCGAGATGGCGTCAAACTCAAAGCCGAGCTCCTCCCAGATAGTGAGGCTTTGGCGCACGTACTCGGTGGTGTCGTGGATGTAGAACTTGGGGTAGTTGAGCGTGTCGGAAACGAGCGCCGTCGGCAGGTTATGGATACGGTAGCCCATGTGCGACAGCACCGGCAGCATGGCGGAAAGCGCGACCTTGCCGTAACCGCACATATCGTTAACCAGCAGCAGCTGAGTATTCTTCATGAGGGTCTCCCTTGTTTCGGGTGCGGCGCGGCAGCGCCACAGTGCGACTAAGTGTAGCGCAGGGGACGTTGTGAACGGAGTCGAGCGGCACGAAGGGCAAATTGTTGCGGAAAGGTTTCGGAAATGGGGGCTGTTTGCTCCATAGCGGCCTAGTTGATGCTACTCATATAGCGCCATTTCAAAACTATGCCTATTTACTACGTTTAACCGCCCGCCTCCAACCACAACGAATTTCTCTCCAACAAAACCGCAGGTAGATAGCTTGCGTTTTTTCAGAAACAGCTGTTGTGGTCAGCGATGCTGGATTCATCGTAGTAATTAGGCATAGTTTTTGGCAAGGCCGCTTCGAAAGGCATCATCGCAGCCCAAAACGATACCTTTTCCTTCGTCCCCAAGGGATCAGATTGCCGCTTAGGAGCGTTTGCAGCATCGAGCGGTTACGGCGTTTGGTAAAACGCCGTAACTTAATAAGTTTGGTACCTTGACATTTATTTCTTGCACTCCTAAATTAGTTAGGCACAAAACAATTGCACTACCTAACTAAAGAAAGGAGCGACACCATGTGCGATGACCACATCGGCCTCTGCCCCCACACGCCGGGCGGCGACCCCCATGAACCCGCAGATGCGCCCGCGGCACAGTCCCAATCAGACGCGCTCGCCAAGCACATCCTAAACGGGCTGGGCTTCTGCGGCCACTTTCTGCACTTTCACGGCGGCGGCGCCTCGGGAAAGGCCCCCATCGTCTGCTTGCTCGCCAAGCAGCCAAACGGCGAGATGTCACAGCAGGAACTAGGCCTGCACTTTGATCTTAAGCCCGGTTCGCTTTCCGAGATTCTCTCCAAGATCGAATGCGCCGGCCTTATCGAGCGCAGCCGCAATCCCAAAGACCGGCGGCAGCTCACCATTCGCCTGACCGAAGCGGGATGGGAAAAGGCCCACGTAGAGCAGGCGGCCCGCATTCGCTTTAGAGAGCAGGCCTTTAGCGCGCTCACCCATGACGAGCGCGAGGACCTCGCCGAAATGCTCGATAAAATCCGCGTAACCTGGGAGGAACTGGATGATTAAAACCCTCATGGGCAGCATCCGCGACTATATGAAAGTCACCGTTGCCACGCCGTTGCTCGTGCTTGGCGAGGTGCTCTGCGAGATGCTGATTCCATTTATCACCGCCAACCTGATCGACGCCATCAAAGACGGCGCCACCGTAGCCGAGATGCTTCCCACCGCGGGCCTTTTGGTGCTCATCGCGCTGACATCGCTTGCTTTTGGCGCCGCGGCAGGCGTCACCTGCAGCCATGCGAGCTGCGGCTTCGCCAAGAACCTGCGTCACGACCTGTTCTACAAAATCCAGACGTTCAGCTTTGCCAACATCGATGAGTTCTCGAGCTCCTCGCTCGTCACGCGCCTGACCACCGACATCAACAACGTGCAGCAGGCCTTTATGATGATCATCCGTATCGCCGTGCGCGCGCCGCTGGTATTGATCTTCGCCTTTACCATGGCATTTATCATGGGCGGCAGCGTTGCCATGGTCTACCTGGTCATCATTCCGCTGCTGGGCTTTGGGCTGTTCTTTATCATCTTTAAGGTGCGCCCCATCTTCTCGCGCGTGTTCCACAAGTATGATGCCCTTAACGAGTCCGTCGAGGAAAACGTCACCGGCATGCGCGTGGTCAAGAGCTATGTGCGCGAAGACTTTGAGAAGGAGAAGTTCGCGACCGCCGCGCGCGACGTCCAGATGGACTTCACCCGCGCCGAGAAGCTGCTCGCCTTTAACAACCCCATGATGAACATCTGCGTCAACGGCGCGTTTGTCGTCATCATCTACCTGGGCTCCAAGCTCATCATCACGAGCCAGGGCACGCTGTTCGACGTGGGCCAGCTCTCCTCGACCTTTACCTATGGTTTCCAGATTCTCATGAGCCTGATGCAGCTGTCGATGATCTTTGTCATGGTGACCATGGCCGACGAATCGGCACACCGCATTGCCGAGGTGCTGGCCGCCGAGCCCACGATCGCCGATCCCGCCGAGCCCGTGCTCGAGGTTGCCGACGGTTCCATCGACTTTGACCACGTGAGCTTTAAGTATTCCAAGCATGCGAAGCGCCAGGCGCTCGACGATATCGACCTGCACATTACGAGCGGCGAGACCATCGGCATCATCGGCGGCACCGGCTCGGCCAAGTCCACGCTCGTTAACCTCATCGCCCGCCTGTACGACACCACCGAAGGCGCTGTGCGCGTGGGCGGCGTGGACGTGCGCGACTACGACCTGGACGCGCTGCGTCACCAGGTCGCCATGGTGCTGCAGAAAAACGTGCTGTTTAGCGGCACCATCGCCGAGAACCTGCGTTGGGGCGACCCGAACGCCACCGACGAGGAAGTCCGCGAGGCAGCGCATCTGGCCTGCGCCGACGAGTTTGTCGACGGTTTCCCCAAGGGCTACGACACCTGGATCGAACAGGGCGGCTCTAATGTTTCGGGCGGTCAGAAGCAGCGCCTGTGCATTGCACGCGCCCTGCTGCGTCGCCCCAAGATCTTGATCCTGGACGACTCCACCAGCGCCGTCGACACCAAGACCGACGCCAAGATCCGCGCAGGGCTGGCAAGCTATCTGCCCAACACGACCAAGCTCATCATCGCCCAGCGCATCAGCTCCGTGCAGGACGCAGACCGTATCATCGTCATGGAGGGCGGCCGTATCGCGCAGATCGGCAACCATGACGAGCTACTCAAGACGAGCGAGATCTACCGCGAGACCTTTACCTCGCAAAACAAGATGTCTGCCGAGGGCGAAGGGGCCGTCGAGGCCGACAACGAGGCATCCGCAACGCAAGCTCAGACCCAGGAAGGAGGCGAGGCCCATGAGTAAGGCAACGACCGCCGAGCGCGCGCTCAACCGCAAGGGCGGCACCATGTCGCGCCTCATCAAGACGCTCTTTGGCTTCTATCCCGTGCTTTTGCCCCTCGTCGTCGCCGGCGTGGTGCTCTGCGCCATCATCAACTCCATCGGCGCGACCTTCCTGCAGAGCGCCCTGCAAATTATTGGCGAATCGTGGCAGTCGGGCGATTGGGAAGCCGCGCAGCCCAAGATCGCACAGCTCGTGACCACCCTCGCCTGCATCTACGGCGTCGGCGTCCTGTCCTCGCTCTTCTGGAACCGCGCCATGGCTATCGTCACGCAGGGCTCGCTGGAGAAGCTGCGCGAGATGATGTTCAACCGCATGCAGGACCTGCCGATCCGCTACTTCGACACGCACCAGCGCGGCGATATCATGAGCCACTACACCAACGACATCGACACGCTGCGTCAGATGATCAGCCAGTCGCTGCCCAACCTGCTCATGACGATCATCATCATCGTCACGGTGTTCTTTATCATGCTGTACTACAGCGTGTGGATGTGCCTGGTCATCATCGCCGGCGTCGCCTTTATGACCTTTATGACCAAGCTGCTCGGCTCCAATTCCGCGCGTTTCTTCATTGCGCAGCAGACCGAGCTCGGCGTGGTCGAGGGCCATATCGAGGAGGTCATGAACGGCCAGAAGGTCGTCAAGGCGTTCTGCCACGAGTCTGCCGCCGAGGCCGATTTTGACGAGCGCAACGAGAAGCTCTTCGAGGTCTCGCAAAAGGCCAACATGTACGCCAACATCCTCATGCCCATCCTTATGAACCTGGGCAACCTGCTCTACGTGCTGGTCGCACTGGCGGGCGGCATTTTCCTGGCGCTGGGCGTGCCCAACCTGAGCATCTCGGGCATGGCGCTGTCCATCGCCGTCGTGGTGCCGTTCCTCAACATGACCAAGCAGTTCTGCGGACAGATCGGCCAGATCTCGCAGCAGATCAACGCCGTGGTCATGGGCCTCGCCGGCGCCGACCGCATCTTTGAGCTCATCGACGAGAAGCCCGAGGCCGACGAAGGCTACGTGACGCTCGTCAACGCACAGGTGAACCCCGAGACTTGGGAGTTCGAGGAGGCTGACCACCACACCGGCATGTGGGCGTGGAAACATCCGCACCGCGCAACCGGCGAGATCGAGTACGTCCCGCTGCGCGGCGACTTGGTCATGGACAACGTCGACTTTGGCTACACCCCCGACCACGAGGTCCTGCACGGCGTGTCCGTGTTTGCCAAGCCGGGTCAGAAGGTCGCGTTTGTCGGCGCCACCGGTGCCGGTAAGACGACCATCACCAACCTCATCAACCGCTTCTATGACATCGCCGACGGCAAGATTCGCTACGACGGCATCAACGTCAACAAGATCCGCAAGGCCGACCTGCGCCGAAGCCTGGGCGTCGTGCTGCAGGACGTGAACCTGTTCACCGGCACCGTGATGGATAACATCCGCTACGGCAACCTGGATGCGACCGACGAGGAGTGCATCGCGGCGGCCAAGCTCGCGGGCGCGGACGACTTTATCACCCGCCTGCCCGACGGCTATGACACCATGCTCACCGGCAACGGCGCCCAGCTGTCGCAGGGCCAGCGCCAGCTGATTTCGATCGCGCGCGCCGCCGTCGCCGATCCGCCGGCAATGATTCTGGACGAGGCCACGTCGAGCATCGACACCCGCACCGAGGCCATCGTGCAGGCGGGCATGGATAAGCTCATGGAGGGCCGCACGACGTTTGTCATCGCGCACCGTCTCTCCACCGTGCGCAACTCCGACGCGATCATCTGCCTGGACCACGGCCGCATCATCGAGCGCGGCAACCACGACGAGCTGATCGCCAAGCGCGGGTACTACTACCAGCTGTACACGGGTGCGTTTGAGCTGGAGTAGGACCGGTTACTGACGGAGGGTGCCCCGTGGGCGGCGGGGTAATTCCTCCGTGCTCAAACATTCTCGCTTCGCTGCGAAACTGCGCGCGGAGGAAATACCCCGCCCGTCCCCGGGGCGCCCTCCTGTGCGCGATCAGCCCGTTGTTTAAAACGGAATAAAGGTTAGTGAGGCCCTGGCCGTTTGGCCAGGGCCTCGTTTTGTTAGTCTTTTTGGGACGGGGCTTTTTAGCTACCCTGTGCCAAATACGGCGTCATGCTTCGACGGCACCAGATTGGGTAGCTAAAAAAGCCCCGTCCCAAAAAGACTACCCGCGCCAAATGAGCTAGTTGAGGAGTTGGGCCATGGCGTTGACGAATTTTTGCACTTGTAAGGTGGGCTCGAGCGGGTAGTGCAGGTAGACCGGTACCTCGCGGCCGCATAGGAACGGCACGCCCACAAAGGCTGGATGCACGCCCGACCATGCGCCGCAGGTGAGCACCGCGTCGCCCTTTTCCTCGGCATCGTTAAAGAGCGCGAAGTCGAAGCTATCCACGTCGATCACGTCCACGCCGCCGTCGGCCAAAAGGTCGATGCGCAGGCTGTCCATGGCGTCGTTGCCGTGACGGAGCACGCGCAGACGCATGCCCTCCAGGTCGGCAACCGTGATGCGCGTCTTGCGCGCAAGCGGGCTCGTGCGCGGCACGTCGATATAAAACGGCACGTTGACGATGCGGAGCTTTTGGCAGGCATCGCCCCAGCGCGGGGTCGAAAAACTCGACTGCACTACATCCACTTCGCGACCAAGACTGCGCATGACGGTCTCGCGCTCGTCGTAGAGGTCACTCACCGGCACAATCTCAAAACGCAGTGACGGCTCTAGCTCGTGTACCCCCGTCCACATCGAAAGCGTCTGACGGCCCGGGCACATCATCGATACGCCCAGGCGCACCGCGCCGCCATCGCCCGCCGCGCGTCGGGCACGGCGCAACGCGTCCTCGGACTGGCGCATGATCGAGCGCGCGTCGTCGACCAGCAATGCCCCCGCCGGCGTCACCTTGACGCCCGAATGTGAGCGCTCGAACAGCGTGATGCCAAACTCGGCCTCGAACCCCGACACCTGCTTGACGAGCGCCGGCGTCGACACGCGTAGCTTTGCCGCGGCACGCGAGAAACTTCCCAGCTCCGCGGCGGCAGATATAGCCTCAAGTCGTCGATCGTACACGTCATCTCTCCGTTTTCGCACGTACGGCCACACGGTGCCGCAGGGGGTCGTTTTCGCAGGTCACGCGCTCAGCACAGGCAAACTGCGGCACACAGTGTAAACCTACGGTTAACGCCATTCTAACAAATATGCAATTCACCTGCGCAAACGCAAAGCATACGATAACCAGCGAAAACCACGTGGGTCGGTTAATGGGAGCGACCCACCGGGAGGCACAAGAAGGGAAGTTCCTATGAGCAATTGGCTTAAGCTCGAGGGCGATGTTTGCGCCGTGACCGGCGCGCTCGGCGGCATGGGCGTCGAGATTTGCCGCGAGTTCGCCCGCAATGGCGCCAACGTCGTCCTGCTCGACCTGGACGAGGAGAAGGTCAAGGCCGCTGCCGCCGACCTCGCTGCCGAGTTTGGCATCCACGCCGAGGGCTACAAGATGAACGCCACCGACGAGGCCGAGGTTCAGGCTGCCGTCGATGCCACCATCGCCAACTTCGGCCGCGTCGACGTCCTCGTCAACACCGCCGGCATCCTGCGCTTCGCCGCTATGGAGGACCTGCCGCTGAGCGACTGGGAGCAGGTACTCAACGTCAACCTCACCGGCTACTTCATCACCTCGCAGCGCTTTGGTCGCGAGATGATCAAGGCCGGCCAGGGTCGCCTGGTGCACATCTCGACCGTTGCCAGCCACTCCCCCGAGACGTTCTCGGGCGTGTACAGCTCCACCAAGGCCGGCGTCAACATGATGTCCAAGATGCTCGCTGCCGAGTGGGGCCCGTACGGCGTGCGCTCCAACTGCGTCGAGCCCTGCTTTGTTAAGACCCCCATGTCGGCGAGCTTTTACGCCGACCCCGAGGTCGAGAAGAGCCGCAGCCGCCTGATCGCCACGCGCCGCATCGGCGAGGTCAGCGATATCGCCAACGCCGTCATGTTCCTGGCGTCCAAGCGCTCGGACTTTACCACCGGCGACGCCATCAAGGTCGATGGCGGCTTCTCCAATATGATGGGCGACCTCACCGCCAAGCCCGGCGGCCGCCGCGCATACGCCGACAACTACCTTAAGAACAAGGGTGTCGAGCTCTGGTCCGACGAGTCCGGCGTCGCCAAGCCGACCGACCAGTAAACCAGCCCGGTAGAGAGGGGCGCGGGACAAATCCCTCCCCTCCCCGCATCGATTAGAAAGAGTCCAATGGCTTCCACCAACTCCAACAAGGGTCGCGCCGTCGTGCTTTCCGCCGCGTGCGTCACCATGTTCTTCATCAGCTCCATCGCGCTGTACTCCGTCGTGAGCAAGAACCTGCTCGCCGTCTACCCCGAGTGGTCGAGCGCCCTTACCTGGGCTTTCCCGGTCTTCCAGACCATCATGGCTGTGACGGGCATCTTCGCCGGCCGCATCTCCGATAAGATCGGCCCGCGCAACGTCGTGATCGCTGCCGCCGTGTGCTACGGCGTGGGCTGGTTCATGTCCGGCACCGTCACCGAGCCGTGGCAGTTCTACCTGTGGTTCTCGCTCGTCGCCGCCATCGGCAACGGTCTGGGTTACAACCCCGCGCTCACCACCGGCCAAAAGTGGTTCATCGACAAGAAGGGTCTCGCCTCCGGCATCACCCTTGCCGCTTCGACCGCCGGCCCCGCCGTGCTGTCCCCGGTGCTCGCCTCACTGCTCATCCCGAGCCTGGGCATCTTTGGCGCCCTCAAGGCACTCGGCGTCATCTTCTTTGTGACGATCGCCGCCTCCGCCCTGTTCCTGAAGGCCCCCGAGGCCGGCTGGCTGCCCGAGGGCTTCGAGGCCCCCAAGGGCGGCGCGCACGCCGGCACCTTCGGTGACCTCACCCCGGGCGAGATGGTCAAAACCCCGCGCTTCTGGGTCCTCATCGTCACCTTCGCCTTTGCCGCCACTGCAGGCACCCTGCTCGTGGGCAAGGTTGCCTCCATCGCCGCCGTCCAGCTCTTCGCCGACCCCACGAGCGCCGCAGCTGTCGCCCTCGGCGGCGTGGTCGTCTCCGTCAACACCTGCGCCAACCTGGTCGGTCGTCTGTCCTTTGGCCAGATCATCGACAAGCTCGGCGCCTACAAGTCGCTGCTCATCAGCCTTGTCGTCACCATCGTCGCGCTCGTTATCATGTCGATGAGCTTTACGCAGAGCATGTTCTTTGTGGCGCTCGCCCTGCTCGGCTTTAGCTTTGGTGCCCTGCTCGTCATCTACCCGCCGCTCACCGGTGGCGCCTTCGGTACCAGCAACATCGGCGTCAACTACGGCATCATGTTTTTGGGTTACGCCGCCTCCACCTGGATCAGCCAGCCCATCACCGCCGTGCTGTATCACGCCGAGGCCGGCAGCGCCGCCTACCAGCAGTCCTTCTACGGCGCCATTGTGATCGCCGCCATCGCCGTCGTGCTCACCGTCTACATGATGGTCTCCGACAGCAAGAAGAAGTCCGCCTAGTTTTACCGATGCGACAAAGGGACTGTCCCTTTGTCGCATTTCACCGGTCACCAGTATTAAGGAGTCGAAATGTCTGAGCTCAACCCCGTCCGCATTGCCGTTATCGGCGCCGGCGCCATGGGCCGCAACCACATCCGCTTTGTCACCGAGGAGCCCGAGGCCGAGCTCGTCGCCATCGCTGACGCCTTTGAGGGCGCCCGCGCCACGGCCGAGGCCGCCGGCGTGCCGTTTTATACCGATCCCGCCCAGATGATGGACGAGGTCAAGCCCGAGGCCGTCATTATCGCCACCCCCAACAACCTGCACCTGGGCGTTGCCCGCGAGGCCATCAAGCGCAACATCGTGCCGCTGGTCGAAAAGCCGATCTCCAACGACCTCGAGGATGCCCAGGCCTTCGCCGCCGAGGCCGAGACCGCCGGCGTGCCCGTGCTCGTGGGTCAGCACCGTCGTCACAACCCCTTCGTCAACAAGGCCAAGGAGATCATCGAGTCCGGCGAGCTGGGCAAGCTCACCGTGTCGAGCTTCCACTATATGATCTATAAGAATGACGAGTACTTCGATGTCGAGTGGCGCCGCAAGAAGGGTGCCGGCCCGATCCTGGTCAACCTGGTGCACGACGTCGACCTGCTCCGCTACCTGCTGGGCGAGCCCGTTGCCGTCCAGGGCATGCAGTCCAGCGCCGCCCGCGGTTTTGAGACCGAGGACTCCGCCGTGGTCAACGTCCGTTTTGCCGATGGCGCGCTCGCAAGCATGACCATCTCCGACGCCACCGCCAGCCCCTGGAACTGGGAGGCAACCGCTCGCGAGGATCCGCAGTATCGCCCCTTCGACGCTGACGCCTACTTTATCGGCGGAACCTTGGGCGCCCTTTCGCTGCCCCGCCTGCACCAGTTCTCCTACGACGGCGCCTCCAACTGGCACAAGCCGCTGCAGATGGAGATTCCGGCCGTCGACCCGGCGCTGCCGCACAAGATGCAGCTCAAGCACTTTGTGAAGGTCGTCCGCCGCGAGGTCGAGCCCGTCGTGACCCCCGCCGACAACGTCAAGACGCTCACGCTTCTCAACGCCATCAAGGAGGCCGCCGAGACCGGCCAGCTCGTCGAGCTGTAATGCCTTGAGAGCGGCCGCGGCAGAAACCCCATGCCGAGTCCCTCGGTCCGCCACAAATAAGCCCCTCTTCTTTGCCCCGCGAGCAGCCTCCTGCCCGCGGGGCATTTTGCTACGTTGCCAATGATTTTTCTGGGACGGGGGACTTTTTGCACCTCAGCTTGATTCGTTCGCCACGAAATGTGCCTATCTACTACGTTTAACCAATCACCCTCATCCATACCGAATTTCGCGAAATAAAAACCGCAGGTAGACGGGTTGCGCATTTTCGGAAAACCAGGGGATGGTCGACCCACACGGTTCAAACGTAGTAGATAGGCCGCTTTCGTGGTTCCGCGCCAAAACGGTCTTTTTTGAGCGAAGTGGCAGGTGATATCCTTGGTAGCTCCGCGCTGCAAACGCACCTCAAACGCAAGGAGTCCCATGGATCTTATCGCCCAGCTCGCCCGCGAGCTCAACCTTAAGGCTGACAACATCGAGGCAGCCGTCAAGCTCATCGACGAGGGCAACACTATCCCCTTTATCTCGCGCTACCGCAAGGAAGCCACGGGCGGCATGGACGACGTCGCCCTGCGTGCGCTCGACGAGCGCCTGTCCTACCTGCGCAATCTTGAGCAGCGCAAAGAGGACGTCATTCTGCTCATCGACGCCCAGGGCAAGCTCACGCCCGAGCTCGAGCAGCAGATCCGCGAGGCCACGCAGCTCCAGCGTGTCGAGGACCTCTACAAGCCCTACCGCAAAAAGCGCATGACCCGCGCGCAGAAGGCCCGCGAGGCCGGCCTGGAGCCGCTCGCCAACATGATCATCATGCAGGCCTCGGCCAAGGGCAGCGCACTCGACGCCGCCGCGGCATACGTCAACGAGGAGGCCGGCTTCGACACGCCCGAGAAGGCGCTCGCCGGCGCCGCCGACATCGTTGCCGAGACGGTGGCCGAGGACCCTGAGAACGTCGCCGACCTGCGCGCCTTTACGCAAAACACCGCCGATATCGTCGTCGAGGCGACCGACCCCGCGGAGAAGACTCCCTACGAGCCTTACTACAACTTTGACGAGCCGCTGCGCCGCATTCCTAACCACCGCGTGCTGGCTATCGACCGCGGTGAGCGCGAGGGCAAGCTCCGCGTGCGCGTGAACGTCGACGGCGCTGCCGCCACGGCACGCCTCGGCAGCCGTTGGCCCCGACGCCAGGGCGTGTTTGCCCCCATCTTTGACGCCGCCATCGCCGACGGTTACAAGCGCCTCATGGCCCCCTCGCTGGAGCGCGAGGCCCGCGCCAAACTCACCGTTCGCGCCCAAACCGAGGCCATCAATGTCTTTGCCAAGAATCTCGAAGGCCTGCTCTCGGCACGCCCCGTCCGTGGCGCCCGCGTACTCGCGCTCGATCCGGGCTACCGCACCGGCTGCAAGGTCGCCGTCATGGACGAGACCGGCAAGCTACTTGACCACGGCGTGGTCTACCCCACCAAGCCGCGCCATGACGTCGCCGGCACCAAACGCGAGCTCGCCCGCCTCGTCAAAAAGGACGGCGTCAACACCATCGTCATCGGCAACGGCACCGCCAGCCGCGAGACCGAGGAAGTCGTCTCGGAGTTCATTGCCGAGCAGGCGCCTGGGCTGCGATACACCATTGTTAACGAGGCCGGCGCGTCGGTGTACTCCGCTTCCGAGCTCGCCAGCCAGGAATATCCCGATCTGGACGTCACCGTGCGCGGCGCCATGAGCCTGGGCCGCCGCCTGCAGGACCCGTTGGCAGAGCTCGTCAAGATTCCGCCCCAGTCCATCGGCGTGGGCCAGTACCAGCACGACCTTGACCAGGCCGAGCTTTCGCGCACCCTGGGCCACGTGGTGGAGGACGTCGTCAACCGCGTGGGCGTCGACGTCAACACCGCGAGCGCGAGCCTGCTGGGATACGTATCGGGCATCACGCCGAGCGTGGCCAAAAACATCGTGGCCTACCGCGAGGAAAACGGCGCCTTTACCGATCGTCGCCAGCTCAAGAAGGTCCCCAAGCTAGGGCCCAAGGCATATCTCAACGCCGCGGGCTTTTTGCGCATTAGCGGCGGCAAGAACCCGCTCGATGCGACAAGCGTCCACCCCGAAAGCTACGAGGTGGCCACATCTGTCTTGGAGCGCGCGGGCGTTCAAGCCAGCGAACTCAGCCGCGGCGGCGTGCCCGACATTGAGCGCCGCCTGGGCAGCATCTCGGCGCTGGCAAGCGACCTGGACTGCGGCACCCTCACGCTCATCGACATTGTCAACGAGCTCAAGAAGCCCGGCCGCGACCCGCGCGACGATGCGCCCGAGGTGGTCTTTAGCCGCTCGGCGCTTTCCATCGACGACCTGGAACCCGGCATGGAACTCAAGGGCACGGTGCGCAACGTCGTCGACTTTGGCGCCTTCGTCGACGTGGGCGTGCACCAGGACGGCCTCGTGCACATCTCCAAGCTGGCCAACCGCTTCGTCAAGCACCCGAGCGACGTGGTGCGCGTCGGCGACACGGTAAAGGTGTGGGTGGAAAAGGTCGATCGCGACCGCAAGAAAATCTCCCTCACCATGGTGCAGGGGAAGTAAACCGCCAAAGCAAGGGTCCCCCCTCTCGCGACGTGCAAAATCGCGAGTATTCTGCAAATTCCACCGTTCCGGATGCCCCTCAGAGACGAAAAAGCAAGAAACAGCCCCCGTTTTAGCGTCATCAGAGCCAAAACGGGGGCTGTTCCATGCTTCACCCAGCTGGTAAAAGCCTTTACCTTGCTGAATACTCTCAATTTTGCACGGCGCAGGCGGGGGTACCTTTGTCCACGGCAGGATATGGAAGCCTATCACCAACCTACCGGCAAGTTCGTGTCGGCAGCCCCGGCCTTTCCTTTGCCTAGCGCGACCCTCGCGAAGCGCGTGAGCGATAGGGAAAGGAAAGGCCGGGGCGAACAACCCGCGATGTAGTCAGCGTTCGCGTTACGGCAGGATATGGAAACCGAGCGAGGCGATATCCTTGGCAAAACCGCGCACGGTATCGAGCGAGACCTCGTACGGGTCACGGCCGATGTTCTTACGCTTGGCCAGGATGCTGTTGGGCACCGTGATGATCTGGCAACCGCATCCTTCCGCCTGGTAAATATTGATAAGCTCACGCGTGGACGCCCACAGGACCTCGCAGTTGGGCTTGGCGGCGGCCTTCTTGACCGACTCCGTCATAAACGGAATGGGGTCGACGCCGGTGTCGGCGATGCGGCCGGCAAAGAGCGAGATGATTGACGGCGTCTCGGCGTCAACGGCCTCGACCATCTCGTCGACCTGCGCAGGCGTAAAGATGGTGGTGACGTTGACCTTGATGCCGTCGGCCGAAAGCTTGCGGACCAGCTCGGCGGTGGACTCGCCCTTGGTAGTCACGCACGGAATCTTGACATAGACGTTCTCGGCCCAGGTAGCGATCTCGCGCGCCTCGCCCTCCATGGTCTCGACGTCGTCGGCAAAGACCTCAAACGACACGGATACATCGGTGATGTGGGTCAAGACCTCTTTGGCAAACGCGCGGTAATCCGTCACGCCGCCCTTCTTCATAAGGGACGGGTTGGTCGTGAAACCCTGAACGTTGCCGTTCTCGTACATGTCGAGCATGCCCTCGAGATTTGCACCGTCAGCGAACACCTTGATTGCCATCTGCCTGATTCCTTTCGCTTGCACATGGGCGATAAACTGCTAAACACTTTACCTACGTTTATCAAGGCGTGAGCTGCTGGTTTTCATCTTCTCGGCGAACGGTTTTGCAGTTTTACCATTTTTATATCGACACCCCAGCGGCAAAACGTTTTTGCTGATCATCGCGGTTGATTCCGTTCGCGGCGCAGAGACAGCGCTTCACCGGTACGTTTTCACAACCACTCCAAAACAAAAGCGGTGACGCCTCATTTGAGACGCCACCGCTTCCGTGTAGGAGCCGGTTATCGGAGCTCCGCCCGATTAGGGCTTAACGTATGCCTGGATTACTCTTCCTCAACGTGGTTAATCACAGCACCCTTGGTGTGGATGAAGTTGGGGACGAAGGCGACGATCAGAAGGACAGCAAGAATCGCGTAGACACCGGTGGTACCGAAGGCCTCGGCAGCGCGGCCAAGCGTAATACCAATGACGGAGAAATCGAAGTCGCCGAACGTAGTGTTCTTGAAGCCAAAGACGTCAAGAACGGGCAGGAGCAGGGCCGGGGCGAAGGTGATGAGCAGGCCGTTGACGAAAGCGCCAAGAGCTGCGCCCTTGCGACCGCCGGTAGCATTGCCGTAGATGCCTGCGGTAGCACCGCAGAAGAAGTGGGGAACCATGCCCGGGATGATGAAGATGCCCAGGGTAGCGCCCACGATGAACATACCGACCACGCCACCGATGAAGGATGCGACAAAGCCGAGGATGACGGCGGTGGGAGCATAGGGGAAGAAGACGGCGCAGTCGACGGCGGGGATGGCACCGGGGATCAGCTTGTTGGAGATGCCCTGGAAAGCCGGGACCAGGTCGGCAAGGATCATACGAACGCCGTTATAGACGATGGTGACACCAACGGCAAAGGACAGGGCACAGGTCAGGGCATAGACAATCACGTTGTCGCCGCCAGCGGTCTTGGTAACGACCGCAGGATCTGCGATGTAAGCGGCGAAAGCGGTAACCAGGTAGAAGAAGGCCATGGTAAGAGCCGTGGAGATGGTAGTGTCGCGCAGGAAGGCGAACTTCTCGGGAACCTCGATCTTCTCGGTGCTGTTCTCCTCGGCGTCCTTAGCAAAAAGCGTACCGACTGCAGCGGAGATGTAATAGGCGAGTGAACCGAAGTGGCCCATGGCGATTTCATCGCCATCGGTAACCTTCTCGGTGAAACGCTGACCAACGGCGGGAAGCATAGCGCTCACGAGGCCCAGGAACATGCCGCCCACGATGACAAGCTGGACATCCTGGAAGCCAGATGCCTGCAGAACGGCAGACAGCAGGCAGGCCATAAACATGCTGTGATGGCCCGTCAGGAAGATGTACTTAAACTTGGTAAAGCGGGCAATGATAATGTTCACGACATAGCCGAGAATCAGGATCATCATGGTCTGAACGCCGAGGACGCTCTGAGCCATCGAAACAACGACCTCGTTGTTGGGCACGACGCCGGTGATGTGGAAACCGGTCTCGATGAAGGTACCCAGCGGAGCAAGGTTCTCCTGAACAACAGCGGCGCCGGCGGACAGCATGATGTAACCAAGAATGGGCTTCAGGGTGCCCGTCATCACCTTGTGGGCAGGACGCTTAAGCGCGACAAGGCCCACAAAGGCAAATAGACCCATAATCCACGCTGGCTTGGTTAGAATCGATTGGATAAACTCAAGTATGGGAAGGATGGCTTGCATCTGCGCTTCCTTTCTCTCTAACGTGGGCGCGTTTCCCTCTTCCACAGGGAACCGCCCTTTTTTGTGCCGCTTTAGGCGTTAGCGGCGGCCGCCTTGATTGCCTCGAGGGCGTCTTCGCGGATCTTCTTCTTGTTCACATAGCTGCGAACGATCACAACGTTGCCGTGGAGCTCGGGGGCGAGTTCTTTAACGGTGATGAACAGATCCGGATTTGCGGAAGAAGCACCGTTCAGGTCCATAGACTCAACGTCGGCCTTGATGCCCTCCTCCTCGCAAAGCTCCTCGACTTTGCCAGCGAGCATCAGGCTGGACCCGATGCCGTTTCCGCATACGGTGATGATATGCATGGCAACCTTCCTCTCCTACACGTGACGGTTTTCCGTCTATCCAAAAGCGGCGACGCATCGCCGTGCCATTAAGGCCTAAAAGAATGAACGCATGGTCTCCAAAACCTGCTCGGGCGTATCGCATGCGCTGAGCTTGGCAACGCAGTCCTCGTCCTCGAACATCTGCGAAAGCTCCGCCAAGCAGCCAAGATGAGCCTTGGGGTCGGGTGCGCAAATACCCACGAGCACGTGAACCGGATCGAAATCCTCGTGTCCAAACGCAATGGCAGGGTCAAGCGTGACGATACAGATCCCCGCTTCACTCACATTGCCATCTGCCTGAGCGTGGGGCATGGCGATGCCCTCTTCCAAGACCATATAGGGGCCGAATTTGTGAACCGATGAAATCATGGCGTCAACATAGCTCTGGTCGCATTTGCCAGCGTCTACGAGCAACTTACCGCATGCCTTGATCGCTTCCTCCCAGTCGGAGGCCTCGACGTGGCAGGCAACAAGCTCGGGCTTAAGAAGATCGGTCAGCATGCTCGTCCCCTACTCCTCGGGCAGGATATGAAAACCAAGCGCCTGAATGTCGCGGGCAAAGCCCTTGACCGTATCAAGCGAGTACTCAAGCAAATCTTTCCCGAAATTCTTGCGCTTGGCAAGAAGGGCATTGGAGACCGTAATGATCTGACAGCCAACGGACTCCGCCTGGAAGATATTGAGGACCTCGCGCGTAGACGCCCAGAGAACCTCGGCAGCAGGCTTAACGGCAGCCTTCTTTACGGACTCCGCCATGAGGGGCAGCGGATCGACGCCGGTATCGGCAATGCGACCGGCAAAGATGGACAGAATAGAGGGGGTCTCAGCAGAGACGGCATCGACAAACTCGTCGACCTGCTCGGGCGTGAAGATAGTGGTGACATTCACCTTGATGCCGTCGGCAGAAAGGCGCTTGACCAGCGCGGCAGTGGACTCACCCTTGGTGTTGAGCGCCGGGATCTTAACGTAGACGTTGTCTGCCCAGGTTGCGATCTCGCGAGCCTCGGCTTCCATACCCGCCTCGTCGTCGGCGAATACCTCAAAAGAGACCGACACATCAGTAATGTGCTCAAGAACCGTCTTGGCAAAAGCGCGGTAGTCGGTCACGCCGCCGGCCTTCATAAGGGAAGGATTGGTCGTGAAGCCCTGAACGTTGCCATTGTCATGCATGTCAAGCATACCCTCGAGGTTAGCGCCGTCGGCAAACACCTTGATCGCCATGTTCGGTCCTTTCTCATCTAACACTATTGCTATCGAAAGCCTTCTTCTTTGTTTCAAAAGCTTTTCGGTTTTCTTTTATAAACCATTTCAAAAGCTATCGAAAGCTCAATTGTCAACTTTCCGTGAACGGTCGAATATCGGGCGTGAACGTACTTCTTTTGGGCGGCACCTTCAGAATGAGACTCTTTATAGCCCGTTTACGTGCGAACTATCTGCTACGCATGCATTTGTGACATGCCATTCCGTTCTTTTGATTCATTCGAATTTGCCTTGTTCTTTTCATATCGATACGTTATATTTCGATTACGAAAGGCGCATCTTTTACCTTTTGTTCAAAAGGAGCGGCATATGGCATCTACTTCAGACCTTTCACCGGCCGAGCGTCAGCGATTTATCATGAATTGGCTGGCCGAAAAGCCAAATATCTCGGTATCCGACATCGTTCGCCGTTTTTCGGTTTCGGAAGTCACCGCACGACACGACCTCATCTCGCTGGAATCCGAAGGCAAGCTGCGTCGCGTACGCGGCGGAGCGGTATCGCTTTCTCGCTCCAACGCAATCTCGTATCCCGAGGAGCGCATCAATGTCCAAGTCGAGGCCAAGGAAGCCATCGCCGCAACCGCAGCAACTCTTGTTGATGATGGCGATGTTCTGGTAATTGATATCGGCACCACAGGCTTTTACTTCGCTAAGGCCCTCATGGACAAGCGTGAGATCACCATTATCACCGGCGATCTTGCAATCGCGAACTACGCCAGCTTCAATCTCCCCAATGCTTCGGTAGTGCTGCTGGGCGGCTCCGTGCGCAAGGGCCACCTCTATCTCGCGGGCGCACTAACGCTCGACTGCATGAGCAAACTACATGCCGACAAGGCGTTTGTCAGTGCCGACGGATTCCACCCCGACCACGGTTTTACCGTCGAGCACGACTTCTCGGCCATGATCAAGCATATGTACCTTACCAACTCAAACCAGGGCTACATGATGGTTGACCAGGGAAAGTTCAATAAGACCAGTTTTTATCAGTCCGCGCAGATCGATGACCTCGACGGCATCATCGTTGATGGAGACGACGAGGGCATCATGACGGCGGCGATCGAGAGCAGTCGCAGTCATCCCAAGCTCTATATTGCAAAATAGCTCAAATGGCCGGGTCGCCCCCACTGCGGGCGACCCGGCCATTTATTAAATCAACCCAAAATGGCGCATCGCTGTGACGGTGCCATCGTGTGCGACATCGTCGGTCACGTAGTCGGCGACTGCCTTGACCTCGGGCATGGCGTTGCCCATGGCTACAGCCGTCTCGACGGCGGCGAGCATACCCAGATCGTTGCCGGAATCGCCAAAGCCAAAGGTGCGCGCGTTGCCGGTGCGACCCAGGTATTCCAGCGCTCGCGCCACGCCCACGCCCTTGTCGATGCCCTTGGAGCTCAGTTCGCGGTTTGCTTGCTGGGCTCGCTTGGAAGATCGGCGATAAACGCGTCTCACAGTCAATCCGGCACCGCCGGAGCGAACCCCACATGCGCCCGCCAACGCAAAGCTCCGGCGGGACGCACCTAGCATCCCGCCGGACCGTCACTCGACCAGGAGGCCGCCGCGACGAGCCCCTAGATCTTCGCAAGCTCCTCGGAGATGACGCGGCAAACGTCCTCGGCCTGAGGCATCACGCCGTACATCTCGAAGAAGCCGTGGTCGCAGCCGCGATAGCGAATCGCGGTGGCGTCAACGCCCGCATCCTGCAGCCTCTTCGCGAATAGCTCGTCCTGATAGCGCAGGTAGTCATACTCGGAAGAGATGATGACCGTGCGGGGGAACGCGCTCACGTCCTCCGCGAACAGGGCGGACACCCTCGGGTCGAGCATCTCCTCCGCATTGCCGTTGGTATACATCACTGGCAGGTCGTCGTTGGCGTTGCGGATGCGATCCACCCTGCTCAGAGCCTCGGCCCTCTGGTCGTTCACGATCTCATAGAGGTCATAGGACCATTCCTCCGGAACAGGGCCGCCGTCGACGAGCGGATACAGCTCGGCCACGAGCTTGATCCTGTCCGCATGGGACCCGTCGAGGACGACGGCGTTGGTCAGGCTTCCGCCCGCGGAGTCGCCAGCCACGGCGACCCGCGTCGCGTCGACACCCAGCTCATCCGCATGCTCGACAAGCCAGTCGAGCGTCTTCACGCAGTCCTCGACACCACCGGGGAACATCGTCTCGGGAGACAGGCGGTACTCCGGGTAGATCGCGACACAGCCCGTTCGCTCCGCGATGTCGCGCAGGCAGTTCTCGTACTGGCCGATGTTGCCCACCATAAAGCCGCCGCCATGGATGAACACGAGCGCGGCAGAACCGCTCTCGTGGCCCTCGGGCGTGAAGACGTGCAGGGGAATGCCCCTGTCGCCAAAGTTCATGACGATGGTCTTCTTGGCAACGCCTGCGCCCCTCACGACGTGGGTCTCCTTGTTGGGCGCGGAGCGCCACGCGATCACGTCCACCGGCCCCGCCGGCGCCGGACCGGCAGCGAGCTTCGCGTGGGCGCGCGCATAGACGCGCGGATCGAGCACGTGCTCGCGGTCGTCACCCGGCACGGGCTTCAGCATCAGCCTCAGGCCGTTAGGCTCGACAACCTCCCTCGCGCCACTCTCAAGCACCTCAAGCTCGGAAGTTGGGTACTTCCTATCCTCGGCGCTCATGGCTAGCCGATCTTCAGCTCGTCGAGCTTGGCGTCGAGCTTGGCCATCTCGTCGGCGGAAAGCTCCCACTCGAACGTCTCGCAGTTCTGAATCGCGTGGGCGTCCGTGCGCACGCCCACGAGAGCGGTGCCCACGTACTCCTTCTGGGTGCTCCAGTTCACGGCAACCTGCGCCACGGGTTTGTCGTGGGCCTCGGCGATCTCGTCCATGACCTTGAGCAGCTCCTGGACGCGCGAGAACTTGGGCTCCCGGAAGTAGTCGTAGAAGCCACCGCGGACGTCGCCTTCCTCGAACTTCGTCAGCTCGCGGAACTTACCGGACAGGATGCCCGCACCGAGGGAGCCATAGGTGAAGGAGTCAATGCCACGCTCGTAGCCCCACTTGATGAGGTCCTCAGAGGAGCGGTCGACCATGGAGTAGGGCGGCTGCTGGACGTCGACCTGAGCGACCTTCTCGCACTCCTCGATCATCTCGGGCGTGAAGTTGGAGACGCCGATGTGGCGAATCTTGCCCTGCTCCTTGAGGAGCTGGAGGGCGCACATCGTCTCGGAGAACGGGGTCTTGGCGTCGGGCCAGTGCACGAAGTAGAAGTCGATGTAGTCGGTGCGGAGGTTGCGCAGCGAGCTCTCGACCTCCCTCATGATATTCTTGAACGAGGAGTCGCGGTCATAGCCGGCGGCGCTGGTAATCAGGCCAACCTTGGTCGAGAGCAGGTAGCTCTCTCGGTCGATGCCCCTGAGCGCGTTGCCGACGACCTTCTCGGATGTGCCGTTACCATAGCACGGCGCGGTGTCGATGAGGTTGACTCCGTGATCGAGCATGGTGCGGATGGCGGACATGCTGGCGGCGTCATCGTTCTCACCAAAGGAGTCGCCGCCGATCGCCCAGGTGCCCACGGCAAGCTGGGAGACGTCGACGTCGGAATTCTTGAGGTGCGTGTAGCGCATGTTCTCTCCTTCTAATGGGGCGGCACGCGTCGAATGTCCTCGATCGCGTGCCGCCGGGAATTGCCTTGAACAGGCTTCGGATAATCCGGAAACCGCCTTACACGATGCCCACGAGGCCGAGGACGAGCGCCAGAACCATGATGCCGACCAGGATGATGTTGACGTTCACGTTCTTCTTGCGCAGGAGCCAGAGAACGACGAGCGTAAGTCCCAGGGGCACGATGCCCTTGAAGATCGAGTCGAGGTAGGTCTGGATCATGACGGGGTCGGAGTCCTGAACCGGAATGGACAGGATCGTGTTGAATTGGACGTTCGCCGCGGTCATGGCGCCGATCATCACGAGGCCGATCGTGGAGGTCGCCTTGGTGATGAGCTTCATGAGACCACCCTCGTACATCTCTGAGATGAAGCTGGTGCCCATGCTGAAGCCGAGGTAGGTCATGAAGTATCGGCAGAGGATCGACGGGATGTTGTAGATCAGCAAGAACATGATCGCGCCGAGGGGCGAGCCGCTCATGGCGAGGTTGATGCCGATACCGGCGGCGATAACACGCAGGACGCCCCAGAAGATTGCGTCGCCGATGCCGGACATCGGGCCCATCAGGGAGACCTTGATACCGTCGATGGACTCGGTGTCGAAGTCTTCGTGCTGCGAGTTCTCCCTCTCCATGGAGGCGACGAGGCCCATGGCGAACGTGCCGACGTTCTGGGTAATGTTGTACCAAGTCGTGTGACGCTTCATGGCGTCGGCACGGGCCTCGGGGTCATCGGCGTAGTAGCGGTTAAGCGCGGGCTGGACGGAGTACAGCCAGCCGTCGGCGCCAGCCTTGACGGAACCGCCGGCGCAGGAGGCGAACACGGAGAAGGAGCGCAGGAAAATGCTGTTGAGCATCTTCTTGTCTTCAGGGCTCACATTCTTGGTCAGGTTGCTCATGCGAAGAAATCCTCCTCGTCGCTGGTTACAGAGTCGCCGGAAACGGCCTGGGCGGCCACGCCCTTCTTGGTGAGGTCGAAGATCTCCTTGTCGCGGAGGGCGGAGGCCACCGCGACAATGACACCGAGAACCGCGATGGCGATCATCGGGAGACCGAGGTACTGGTAGAGCGTGAAGCCCAAGAAGAAGTAGATGCTAAGCTCAGTGCTCCACAGCATCTGGAGCAGGAGCGCCATACCAACGGCGGGCAGGAGGGCGCCCACGGCGTTGAGGCCGTTCATGACATTGGCCGGAATCTGGTTAACGATGGCGGCAACGGGCTCGGCACCGAGGTAAACGCCGAGGAAGGCGATGAGGCCAAAGGCGGCGTACTTAACGAACCAGAGAACGAAGTGCTGAAGCGCGAGGCCCTTCTCGTTGCCCTCAGCGGCCATCTTGTCAAAGGTGGCGGCGAAGAACGCGAGGAACACGTTGTTCATGAAGATCGAGAGGAACGCGGTGACGACGCCCACGGGAACGGCCAGCGTGATAGCAGCACCCTGGTCGATGCCGGCGCCAACGGTGAAGGCGACGGCGAGGGCGGTCGCGGTAACGGGCTCGGCGGAGATAGCGCCACCGATGTTAACCGCGCCCATGAAGATCGCCTCGAGAGAGGCACCGATGATGACACCGGTCTTGACGTCGCCCATCAGGAGGCCCGCAACGAGGCCTACCACGAGAGGACGCTCGATCATGCACTGACCGAGAACCCAGTTGCCGCCGTAGCAAATCAGCACGGTCAACCAGGCCATTATTGCCAACCCAATCATCTGACTTCCTTTCTTTCATTTCATTTGGCCGCCTGGCCAAATCCCCTTATTTCCCCGCCGCCTCGATCAGACTCTTGAGAGGAGTCTTGGGATTGGACGGGATAAGCTGATGGAAAACCGGAATACCCTGCTCGCAAAGCTCCTTTGCGGCCTCGAGCTCATCCGGGTTGAGCATGATCGTGGAGTTGAGGGCGACCTTGCTATCCGGATCGGACTTGTCGAAGCGGCCGACGTTGGCAACGTTCACGCCCTCGATCTTGCCCGGCGCGCCCTTAACGAGCTCAAGCACGTCACGCACGCAGTTGGTGAGCGCGAAGATGCGCATGGAGTCCGCACGCGGATCGTTCGCGATGCGGCAAGCATCCGGAACGTCCTTGACGAGGAGCTTCTGGCCCGCCGGCGTACCCATGGAAAGCGTCATGCGAAGGGCGTCGCTCTCCACGGCGTGCTTGTTGGCGACGATGATCCTGGTGGTGTTGAGCTCCTTGGTCCACACCAGGGCGACCTGTCCGTGAATCAGACGGTCATCGACTCGAACCTGAACAATCATTGCTTCCTCTCTCTACTTGTTAGTACTCTCTAATCAAAGAAGTCTCCTTCGGACTCCTCGTTGTCCAAGACCTTGCTCGGAGGCTCGACGACCTGCATCGTCGCCCTCGCCAGCTCGACGCTCTGCTTGATCGAATCTGCCGTGACCGGCTCGGCGCCGAGGAGCGTCTCGATCACGAGGCCGAGGTTCATACCGGTGACGTGGACGATCCCGCGCTTTTCCGGCTCCATAAGGACGATCTTCTGGAAGACGGAACCACCGTAGATGTCGGTGAAGATGACGGCCTCGTCCTCAGGGCCCACCGAGTCAATAAAGGCCTGGATGCGAGGGGTGAAATCGGAGTCGTCCACGTAGCAGTCAACTGCCTCCACCATGTCCGCCATGCCGGTCAGGATTCCGATCGAGCTCCTGATTCCGCTTGCGAGGTGGCCGTGCGACGCGACAAGAACTTTCTTCATCGAGTCTCTCCTAGAGCGAATAGTGGTTGGGGTTCAGAAGCTGGATCTTACTGGCGACGAACGCGCGCATGTCGGGGGCGGCGTCCATCAGGAGGCCAACGCCGTTGCCGTCGTTCTTACCGGAGTTGATGTCCTTCTCGAAGGCGCGGTACATGGAACGGAAGTACTCCGTGGCGATGTTGAACTTACTCATGCCGAGGTTCACGGCCTCCTGGAGCTGCTCGTCGGGGATGTCGGAGCATCCGTGCATGACGAGGGGAACGCTGACGGCCTCCCTGCAGGCCTTGATGCGCTCCATGTCGAGGTTCGGGACCTTGACGTAGGGACCGTGGGCGTTGCCGACGGCGATGGCGAGCGAACCACAGCCGGTGCCCTCGACGAACTCCTCGGCGAGGTTCGGGTCGGTATAGTGGTCGCTGTTCACGAAGTCGTTGGCGTCGGAGCCGTTGCCGACGTGGCCGAGCTCGGCCTCGATGTCAACGTCGAAGATCTTGGCGACCTGGACGACGTCCTTCGTGAGCTGGAAGTTTTCCTCATAGGGAAGTGAGGAACCGTCAACCATGACGGAGGGGAAGCCGGCCTTGACGCCCTTGACGGCAATCTCGTAACCAGCGGAGTGATCCTGGTGGACGGCGACGGGCACGCTCGCGCGCTCGGCGTAATAGCGGGCGGCGAAGGCGATGATGTCGAGGGCACAGTGGTCCTCGAAGCCGGGCCAGTACTGGATGATGATAGGCATGTGCTCATCCTCGGCGGCCTGGATCGCATAACGGATGGTCTCCGTGTTGATGACGTTGATCGCGGGCACGCCATAGTGGTGCTCGGTCGCATGTTGAAGAAGCTCGTTGACCTTGATGAGAGACATCTTTGTCTTCCTTTCACTTGGATAACCATTGGATTGGACAGTTCTCAGCTCGTCAGCTGGTTGAACACGAAGAGAAGCGCGAGGCAGGCAGGCGCTTGCAAAACGCGGTGGAGCCTATGCGGCCGACTGGCCCTCAGGCTGTGGCGCTACGCTTCGACGCCACAGTACGTACGCCACAAGAGCAACGACCGCAGCAATCGTTGAAGCGAGGGCGAAGGCCAGAAAACCCGCGTGCGTGCCGAGCGCGTCGCACGCCCAACCGCCAAACAGGTTCGCAACCACGACGGACAGACCGCTCTGGACCATCGCGAAGGCGCTCTGACCTCGAGCGCGACAATCCTCGTAAGTGTGGTTGGCAATGTAGGTAACGCAGGAGTAGTAGACGGTCATGTAACTCACGCTCTGCAGCAGCTGGCCGCAGATCATGACCGGGACGATGCCGGTGCCCACGAGCACGAGCCTGAGCGCCGCCATGAAGCAGGAAAAGATCAGGAGGTTCATCTCACCGAAGCGCCTGACCAGCTTGGAGGAAACGAGCAGGATGGGGATCTCGCTCGCAGCGGAGACCGCACTCAGGACGCCTACGAGGTTCTGACCCTCGCCAAGCTCGACCGCGTAGCGGCCCAAGAACGCCCCGATGAAGCCAATCGCGGCCGAACTGATGAAGGCGAAGATCAAGACGAAGGCGATCTCATTACTGGTGAACAGCGAGAGGAGGCCCTTTCCGTGGGAGACCTTGGGATCGTCCGCGGCATTGGCGCGAATTCCCGCCTCGGGGAGGCGCCACATGTGAGCCGCGAAGACCACCAGCGCGGCAGAGACCACCGCGAACTGGATTTGAGGAGCCATGTCGAGCAGCCGACCGACGATCAGGACGACGATGGCATAGCCGATAGTGCCACCCATGCGAATGCGAGAAAAGTCCAGGCCAGAGCGATCCGCGAGCTCGATGACGAGGGAGTCGCTCAGGGGCAGGAGCCCCGAGAAAAACGCCGAGAACGCAAAGGTTATGAGAAGGACCGGGACGAACGTCGACGCCAGGTAATACAGCGGAGCGAGTACCGCCGCCGCAAGGCAGAGGATCACGATGACCGCGCGGCGGCGCCCGAGCTTGTCGGCGATCGTCGACCAGAGCGGCTGGATGGCGAGCGCACACACCGGGGTCGCCGCGAGGAGGATGCCGGTCTGGGCTGCGCTGAGGCCGAGGCTCGTGTAGTGAGCGGAGAGGAACGGCGAGTACACGCCCGCGCAGACCCAGTAGAGGACGTTCGCGAAGAACAGCGAAGTCATGCTTGCGTTTGTCCTGGCGTTGTGCATCGTGCTTCTCCCTTCTTGCTCGCCGGGTGCCTGTCTGGGCTTCGAAGTGATTCGCCATCTAGCGTGAAACGAAGTTGTGAGGCGTTGGAACAATGTTCTGTTGTTTCATCGTTTTCGTGCCGTTGTTTCACGGCTCATAAGATAGCAGCTCAAGATGAGATTGCGCCGGGGAAGCACCGATTTACCGTGAACGGTAGGAAATCAGCGGTGAAACGCTATTTCACCGCTTATGAAACATTTTGCTTTATTTTCACCTCTCTTGACCTAAGATACAAAGCAAACTAGGGCCAAGGAGTAACCATGGATAAGACAGGGGATGTGCTCAGCCACATCTGCGCAGTCATGAGCAGCCTATCCCCCTCGGAGAAGGCAATCGCAACGTATGTGCTCGACCACCCGTCGGACGTCGCAACGATGACCGTCCGCGAACTCGCCGCAGAAACCGGTACGTCACCGGCGTCTGTTTCGAGGTTCGCAAGGACGCTTGACTACCGAACCTATTCGGACATGCGTCTGGCGCTCGGCATATCCATCAGCAGGGCCTCCGGCGAGGAAAAGGCCACGGGCGGCAAGGTTACTCTGGACGACGTCGAGGGCTCCATTAAGTACGTCCTGTCTCACAAGGTCAAGGAGCTCTCCCAAACCGCCTCGCTCATTGACTCCGATGACTTTTCGGCAGTCGTCAATCTGCTCCACAACGCCAACCTCGTCCTGATTGCGGGCGTCGGCAACTCGATTAGCATGGGCGTAAATGCGGCGTTCAAGCTCTCACAGGTTGGAGTCAGGGCGTTTTGCCCCAGCACCACCGATGCCATGGTCTCCGCCGCAACCAGCCTCAAGGAGAATGACATCCTGCTCGTCATTTCGACGTCCGGATACTCGAAGCGCCTCGTCAACATATTCGACTCTGCCGAGGATTCGAACACCCCCATCATCATGATCACAGACAACCCGGATACGCCGCTCGCGAAGCGTGCCACGTATATCATCCGAGCCATCTCGCGAGATCAGGCCATCACCGGAACCGAGGTCGCCTTCTCGCACAGCTCGATCAACTTCGTCATCGAGCTGCTGTTCCTCTTCCTGACCTCTTGCTGGGATGACCCGGTAGAGTTTAACAGGATCATCTCGAAGAATCTCTTGGGAGACAGGCAATACAGCTAGGACGACGCACACCGGCGCACCGACGCCCAGACCGAAACGGGAGGACCCCTTGATAAAGCTCATCCTCGCAGACATGGACGGGACCCTGCTGCCGTTTGGCTCAAGGGTCGTATCGGAGCGCACGCACAGCGCAATTCTTTCGGCGCTTGATGCGGGCATCGCGTTCGGCCCCGCAAGCGGCCGCGACTACGCCGACCTGGCCGATGCCTTTGACGGCGACGCGCGCTGTTTCTCGACCGGCATCATGGCCAACGGAAAGAAGGTCTTCTCCAGCGGCGAACTCGTATTCAAAAAGACACTCTCGACGGAGGCCCTCGTCAAGCTCGATAGTGCCGTACGCCCCTACGCGGGGACGTCACTCTGGCTAGTCGCCGATGTCGATGAGACAGGCATGCGCTGCGAGCAGTTCCTCTGCGCCGTCGAGCCTGGCGACGAATTCGCCCTAGAAATCGTTAAGGACTCCGGAAGAGACATGGCGCTCGGAGACGTGCCCACGAACCGTGACGTCATCACCGCCGGCATCTTCGTCAACGTCAGCTCCGCCCCGACGGAAGTCGTTCGGAGTCGATGCAAGGAAGCCTGCCCAGAGCTTGATTTCCCCTCGCCCGTCCCATTCTTCCTCGATGTTGTTCCAGCTGGCTGGAGCAAGGTAAACGGACTCGACGCGCTTCTCGGCAGCCTTGGGGTCACGCTGGACGAGGTCGCTTTTATCGGAGACTCGGAAAACGACGTGACGCTCCTCGAAAAGGTGCCGAACTCCTACGCAGTCGCGGGCGCGATGCCAGAGGCGAAGGCCGCGGCCCATCACCTGATCGGGGACGCAGCCGAGGACTCCGTCGCGAAGCTCATCGAACAGATTGTCCAGCAGCGAGGCTAGGGTTCCGCCAGCGTAGCATTCGCCGCGCGCCTCGTCATCCGTTCGTGGCGCGCTACCTCGTGACGATCCAGAGCGTGGCCATCGTCGCGACGCCGATGCCTACGATGAGCGCGATCCACAGGACGCGGACCACGAGGTTCATGTCGCCCGCCACCGCCATGTCGTTCGCGTGCCAGAACCAGCTCTCGTTTGCCTTGCGCATGATGCCCTCCCTTAGCCTCGATTACGCCATCTATGGTCGAGCAATCGCAGGTCACGTGCCATGGATTTGTCCTACGCCCAGCTTTCAGTTCCGTAAGGCGGCGGGAGCCTGTGCGAGGCCCCGAGTCCTGAGGCTGTTGCAATGAAAATGGAAATCAAGGAGCACGCATCAATCATATGGGTTCCTTTCGAGGGCGATGGCAAACGAAGCATCCATCATATAATGGAGCGACGCAACCAGAGAGGTCACCCATGGAATTTTACGCAAGCTGCCCCGAGGGCTTTGAGTCCGCACTCGCCGATGAGCTTAAACGCCTCGGGCTTTCGCATGTCCGCCGCCTGAAGGGCCGCGCCACGTTTGAGGGCGAGCTTGAGCAAGGCTACCGTGCCTGTCTGTGGTCGCGCCTGGCGAGCCGCGTGTTCGTGGTGCTTGGGCGCTTTGAGGCGCAGGATGCCGATGAGCTGTACGACGGCGTTTACGACATCGCCTGGGAGACCATCATCCGCCCCGGTGCCACCATCGCCATTACCGCCCGCGGCGTGACAGAGCAGCTGCGCAACACGCGCTTCTCGGCCCTGCGCGCCAAGGACGCGCTGTGCGACCGTCTGGCCGAGACCACAGGACGTCGCGCCGATGTCGACGCCGCCGATCCCGACGTTCACCTGCTGCTTTCGCTGCGCCAGCGCCGCGCGAGCATCAGCCTGGACCTTTCGGGCGATCCGTTATTCAAGCGCCTGCCGCCCGCAGCGACCCGCGCCGGCGAGGGCGCGCACGTGCTGCGCCCCGACTACGCCGCCCTGGTGCTGGCGCAGGTCGGCTGGACCGCGCTATGTGAGCGCGAGCTGACGGCCGACGACTACGAAAACGAAGCCCTGCCCACGCTGATTGATGCCTCGTGCGCCGGCGGCGGCCTGCTGTTGGAGGCCGTAAATATCCTGACCGACCGCGCCCCGGGTGCTGCCCGCGAGCGCTGGGGCTTTGAGGGCTGGCAGCTGCACGACGCCGCCCCATGGGAACAGCTGTGTGCCGAAGCGCGCGAGCGCGAGGCGGCAGCACGCGAGCGCCAGGCACGCATCGTGGCCGTAGACATCGACCCCGCCGCCCGCAAGACCGCCGAGCGCATGGTCAAGTGCGCCGGCTACAAGCGTTTTGTCGATTTTTGCGCTGCCAAGTCCGCCACCGTGCTGGATCACGCAGGCGCTGTCGCCGGCGCCGCCGTGGTCGCGGATACGACCGAGACACCGCTTTCGCTCATGCACGACGCCATGACGCTGGTCGGCGAGCTGCGCCGCGCGCCCGAGCTTGCTTCGGCACCGGTCGCCGCGCTCACCCGCGACGGATTGCTGGCCCGCGCGCTCCACGCTGAGCCCGCGCGCTCCATCGCCGTCATGCCCAACAACGAGGAGGCGACCGTCGAAGTCTGGCCTTCGCTCGACCACGCCGCCGCAGCGTTTGAGGCTGCGACCAGTGCGGATGCCGAGGCCGAGGCTGCGGATGCCAATGAAGTCAACGATGAAGCCGCCGCTTCCGCCATGCCCGAACCTGCCGCCACGCTCGACCTGGGCGACGGCAAGCCGCTGCCCGTGCTCATCCCGGAGTCCGAGCAGTTCGCCAACCGACTGCGCAAGAATGCCCGTCTGCGCCGCAAGTGGGCAAAGCGCGAGGGCGTGAGCTGTTACCGCGTCTACGATGCCGACCTGCCCGACTACTCCGCCGCTATCGACCTGTACGAGGGTTGCCCGCAGACGCCGGACCGCTGGCTCGTCATCGCCGAATATGCCGCGCCCAAAACCATCGACCCCGCACTGGCCCAGGCCCGTATGCTCGATATTCTGGCTATCGCGCCGCGTATCCTGGATGTCCCGGCCGAGCATGTGCATGCCAAGGCCCGCATGCGTTCGCGCGGCGGCTCGCAGTACGGCAAGCAGGGCGCCGGCAAGGGCGCATCGGGCGAGCGCGCCAATATCGCGCGCCGTCGCCTCCCGCTCATCGAGGAGGGCGGGCTTACCTTTGCCGTCAACTTTGACGACTATCTGGATGTGGGCATCTTCCTGGATCACCGCGTCACCCGCAGCCTGGTGCGTGAGCACGCCAAGCAGGCGCGCCGCTTCCTCAACCTGTTCGCCTACACCGGAACCGCCACCTGTTATGCGGCCGACGGCGGCGTCGAGGAAACCGTGACGGTCGACCTTTCCAACACCTACCTGGACTGGGCCGAGCGCAACATGCGCCAGAACGGCTTTGTTGGGCCTCAGCATCATTTTGTGCGCGACGACGTGCTCGCCTGGATTCGCGACCAGCGCCAGACGCGCAACCGCTGGGACCTGATCTTTGTCGACCCGCCCACGTTTTCAAACTCGTCCAAGATGGGCCGTCGCACCTGGGATGTCCAGCGCGACCATGTTGAGCTCTTGGCCGGCGTATCGCGCCTGCTCGCGCAGGGCGGCCATGCCATCTTTAGCTGCAACCTGCGCGGCTTCCGTCCCGAGACGCGCAAGCTCGCACGCGCGGGCGTGGTGCTACAGGACATAACGGCGCAGACCATCCCCGAGGACTTCGCGCGCAACCAGAAGGTGCACCATTGCTATATCGTGCGCCGCCTGCCCATCGAGGACGCCATGGCAGAGGTCGGCTTTAGCGCCGAGGAAATTGCCGAGCGCGTTGAGGAACTGCGCAACCCCGAGGCCCGCAAACCCCGTGCGGTAGTACCCGCGCACACGCAGGCTGGCAACGACAAGTCCAACTTTGCCGGCAAACCCTCCCCCGCCGGCAAGCCCAAAAAGAAGAAGTTCTACGCCAGCAAGCCCAAGGGCAAATAACAAAAATGCGGTGGAATACGGACTGTTTTGCCTGGAATTAGGCAAATTTAGACCGTATTTCACCGCAACTCATATTGGGATGGTGGTTGGCGATCTAGCCTTGGATGACTAGGCGGTAGCCAATGCCTACGTGCGTTTGGATATAGCGCGGATGCGCGGGGTCGGACTCGATCTTCTTACGCAACGTGCCCATAAAGACGCGCAGGCTCGCCAGATCGCTCTTGGTCGCCGTACCCCAAATCTCGTGCAGGATATATTGGTGCGTCAGCACCTTGTCGGCGTTGTGCGCCAGCAGGCACAAGAGCTTGTACTCGATCGGCGTCAGATGCAGTTCCTCGCCATCCATCGTGGCGATGCCGGCATCAAAGTCGATATGCAGCTCGCCGGTATCGAACGAGCCCTCGGAGGCAACACCGCCCGTTTGCGCATACGAAAGGCGGCGGAGGGTGGTGCGAATACGCGCGAGCAGCTCCTCGACCGAAAACGGCTTGGTCAGGTAGTCGTCGGCACCGGCATCGAGCGCGCGGATCTTGTCCGCGTCCTCGCTGCGTGCCGAAACCACGATGATCGGCATGCCCGACCACGTGCGCACCGACTCCACCACCTTGACGCCGTCCATATCGGGCAGGCCCAGATCGAGCAGCACAATGCTCGGCGCCTGCGACGAGGCGGCGGCGATGGCAGCATGTGCGGTCTCCACGGCCATATGGCGCAAGCCGTGCGCCTCGAGCGCGGCGACGATAAGGTTGCGGACGGCGGGATCGTCCTCAACGACCAAGATGAGCGGTTTCACGGCAGAGTTCGGCACAGCGCTACTCCTTATCAAACGAAACGTCGGCGGCGGGAAGCTCGATCGTAAAGACCGAGCCGTGCGGGTCCGCCGCGGCAACCTCTATGCTACCGCCATGCGCCAGCGCAATGGAGCGGCAAAGCGAAAGCCCCAGGCCCACACTGCGTCGGCTATCGGCCAAACCATGGTTGGCGGTGTAGAACGACTCAAAGATACGCTCGCGGTCCTCGGGAGCAATGCCCGGGCCGTCATCGGCCACCGAGCACGCCACGCGTCCATCGCCGGCGTCAATCGAGATCACGATATGCGAGCCTGCGGGCGTGTAGGTAATGGCATTGTTCACCAGGTTTACCACCAGCTGCACCATCAGGCGCGCATCGACATTGACGAGCGCCGGCTCATCGCTCGCCACCACCTTAAGGTCGTGCTCGCGCACGGCCGGATTAACATGGCGCAGCGCCTCCTCGACGATATCGTCCATAAGCTCGAGCGTGGTCGACAGATGCATGCCGCCGCCCTCGAGTTTGGTGATGGCGAGCAGGTTCTCGACGGTGGCGTTGAGCCACAGCGCATCCGAGCGAATGGATAGCAGCAGGCCGCGGCGCGTCTGGGCATCGAGCACCGCGGTGCCGGTCGAACCCTGATCGAGCAGCACGTCGGCATTACCCGAAATACTGGTAAGCGGCGTGCGCAGATCATGCGAGATGGAGCGCAGCAGATTGGCGCGCAGCTGCTCATTTTTGGCAAGCACCGCCGCCTCCTCGCGGGCCTCCATGGCGCGGGCGCGATCGAGTGCCAGCTCGCCTTCGCTCACGATGGCATCGGCAAGTGTCCGCTCCTCGTGCGTCAGCACGTCGGGCTCGGCAACGATAGCCAGCACGCCCACCACCGAGGCGGGATCGCCCGCGCGCACCATGGTATCGCCCGAGCGCACGGTCAGGTAGATGCCGTAGAACGCCGAGCCGCCGTAGGTGGCATCGAGCGGCGTTCCCACATAGGCGGACGCCGAGAGCCGCGGCGGCATCTGCGGCGCCAGTTCATGCACCGGCGCGACATCGCCCACGGCCGTGTATGTCGCACGCGGCAGCAGGTCATCGCCCTCGGCGTCGGCGCTGTACCACACGACAGGACAGCCCGAAAGACGCGCCAGCTGCGTTGCCATAGCATGGACAATCTGCTGCTGATCGGCGCAGCGCTGCAGCATACGGTTGGTCTCGAGCACCATCTGCGTGCGCCGGTCGCTGGCGGCGGCCTGCGCTAAGGCACGGCGCAGGGCCAACGCAATCGAGCTCGACACGAGCGAGACCGCAAACATGATAAAGAACATGCCGGGATAGACGCGGTCGATAAACGACAGCGAGTAGCGCGGGTCGACAAACAGGAAGTTGTAGAGCGCCACGGCGGCAGCCGAACTCAGCAAGCAATACAGGCGGCTCCAGGTAAAGAACGCGCACAGCTGCACGGCGAACACATAGACGATCATGATGCTCGGCGCGAGACCCGGATGGTCGAGCAGCGCGCCCACAATCGTCGCCGCGACCAGCAGCCCCGCCGATACGCAGGCGTCATACAGAGGGCTGCGACGCGTCAGCGTCGTGCGCCGCCACCAAAAGTTCTCGGCAATATCGCCGTCCGCATGGACGTCCATCAGCGCCCCGCCCCTCTCTCAAAACAAAAACCACCACAAAGGGACAGGCACCTTTGTGGTGGTTTCCCTTGTGGTGGTTCCAAGTGTATAGCCTTTGCAACCGGCGGTCGCTAGACAAACAGCACGTGCGCGAGCAGGGCACACACGCACACCGCTCCAAATACCAGTGCCACGATCGAAATTACGCGATCGGCCATATCCATGTTGGAGCGGTTCGTCAAAAACCGATCTTCGGCGGCGTCGGCACGTGCCTCACGTACCAGCTCGGCAACTACCTCGCGGCCATCAAGCATCTTTGCATCCATGTTTGCCTCCCCGGTCTCAATCTTGTCCATCGAAAACCAACTCCGTGCAACCTGTCGGCGCCTACGGGCGCTCGTTGGGAGCCAGGCGTTGCATCTTGTTCACGGCCTTGAACTTGGTGAACAGCGGCACGTACTCAAAGCTCACGTTGGAGTTCTCCAGGCCGTACCAGCGTGCAGGCGTGCCGGCGGCGCGACGAATGATGTACTTGAGCGTGATGGCCGTACGCTCGCTCGGCTCCACATCGCTTTCGGGCGCCAGAAGCTTACGGATCAGGACGAACTTGAACGTACCGATGTTGCCCGGATCCTTGTAGACCGAGTAGTCATGCGTCTGCGCCGGCAGCTCGCCGGTGGCAGCCAGGTCCTGAACGACCTGACGCAGGTAGGCATTGACGCGCTGGTTAATCTTGTAGCCCAGGTACAGATGCACGCGGAACACGTAGTCGGTGCCGAACGTCTCGACCGAATAGGCAAAGGTATGCGGTTCGTCCATGGTCTCGACATTCACGAACCACCAGGCGCGAGCGCGCTTGGGATGCTTGTCCAAGATCGAGTAGACGATATCACGGTCGATGTAATCGGTATGGGTGTCCTTGGTCAGGTACACGATGTTGTCGCTCAGGCGCTCGTAGCGATCATCATCGCGCAGGCGCTTGAGCTGCGGCAGGTAGCTGCGCAGCGGCAGCAGCGTAAACTGGCGCTGCTCAACAGCCGTACCGTTGTACCAGCACACCATGATGCCCATGATGAGCGCGGCCATGAGGATGGTGAAGTAGCCGCCGTGGAAGAACTTGGTGAGTGAGCTCACGAAGAAGAAGCCTTCGAGCAAAAGGAAAAAAGCCGCGAAGATCCACGGAGCAACCTTGAGCTTGCGCTCCTCGTGCAGGTAGAAGAAGAGCAGCAGCGTGGTGCACATCATAGTCAGCGTAATGGCAAGGCCGTAGGCGGCTTCCATATGCGCCGAGTTCTGGAACAGCAGCACCACGATGACGCAGCCGACAAGCATGACGTTGTTGACCATGGGGATGTAGAGCTGGCCCTTGGTCTCGGCAGGGTAGAAGACCTGCATGTGCGGCATGAGATCCAGACGGCTGGCCTCGGACACCAGCGAGAATGCGCCGGTGATGAGCGCCTGCGAGGCGATGATGGCCGCGACGGTGGAAAGGCCTACGGCAAACGGGCGCAGGCCCGGGGCGAGCATCTGGTAGAACGGGTTGAGATCGGCAATGCCCATGAGCTCGGGGTTGGCAGCGTTGTTCATAAGCCAAGCGCCCTGGCCCATATAGGAAAGCAGCAGGCAGCACTTAACGAACGGCCAGGTAGCGTAGATGTTGCCGCGGCCGACGTGGCCCATGTCGGAGTAGAGCGCCTCGGCACCGGTGGTGGCGAGGAAGCAGCTGCCCAGGATCATGATGCCCGCGTGGTTGTTGGGGCTCAGCAAAAAGGCGATGCCGCGCACCGGGTTGAGGCACAGCAGCACGGCGGGGTGCTGGAAGACAAAGAACAGACCCGTGCCGCCCAGGAACAGGAACCACAGCGTCATGATGGGACCAAAGGCGTGACCGATTTTGGCCGTACCGATGCGCTGTACCAAGAAGAGCACGATGATGATGGCGAGCGTAATGGCGACGACGCGGCCCTGGTCATCGCCCAGCACGGCATGGACCGCCGGGATGGTGCGCAGGCCCTCGATGGCCGTGGTAACGGTAACGGCCGGCGTCAGGATGCCGTCGGCGAGCAGCGCGGCGCCACCCAGCATGGCGGGGATGATAAGCCACTTGCCGCAGCGCTTGACCAGGCTGTACAGGGCAAAGATGCCGCCCTCACCATGGTTATCGGCGCGCAGCGAGATGAGCACATACTTGATGGTGGTCAGCAGCGTGACCGTCCACACGACAAGGGAGAGCGCGCCAAGCACGAACTCCTCCGTCACACTTCCGATGCCGCCGTTGCCGGCAACGAGCGCCTTGGTTACATACATGGGGCTGGTGCCGATATCGCCGTACACCACGCCCAGCGTGACGAGCATCGCCGAGATGCTCACAGGAATCGCAGCGTGCGAGGCTGCCTCCTTGGCCTTTTGTTCCATAAGCCGGTTTCCTCCCAACTTTAATGTTCGAAGGGATTATAGGTGCTTGGGACCTGTTGACCAGACGCCATTTACCCAGCTAGATAAACATTTATGCGGCCTTTATGCCACCGCCGCGATACGCAATGTGACAAAGGGGCAGCCCCTTTGTCACATCCGTCACATCCGCTACTTGCCGAGCCAGTTTTTGAACCACCACTCCATGGAGCGGCTCATCTCGGCCATAAAGGGACTGGTGTGCTTGCGGGTGTAGATATCCACGACGCGCTCCCCCACCTCGCGGGCATGCGGGCGAAACATCGCGTCCATCTCGGCCACCTGCGCGTCCATGGTCGCGGCATCCGCACGGCAGTAGCGTTCCTCGTGCACCAGGTTCACCACGGGATGCGCAATGGCCGGGCGCTCCTTACGGGGCGTGCCGATGATGAGCATCGACAGCGGCATGGTATAGGGCGGCAGATCGAGCAGCTCGGCAACTTCCTCGGCATTCTCGACGATATCACCGATGTAGCAGCTCCCCAGCCCCAGGGCCTCGGCGGCAACCACGGCGTTTTGCGCGGCGATCACGGCATCCTGGGCCGCGATCGCAAAGTCGCCCAAACCCGGCGCGCGGCGGGGCGCCTTGCCCGTGCGCTCGACAAACTCGGGCTCAAAGCAGCCCACGTGCTCAAACAAATCAATCCACTTGGCATAATCGACCACAAATATAAGTGCCCAGGGCGCCTTGGCGATCATGGGCTGGTGGTCGCACAGGTCGGCCAGATGATCCAGCGTAGCCTGCTCGCGAATGCTCACGATGGAATACATCATCATGGCGCCTGCCGACGGCGCGCGACTCGCCGCATGCAGAATCGCCGCCCGCTGCTCGTCGGTCACCGCCACGGGACGGTCACTGTCATCGCGCGCGAAGGCGCGCGTAGACGAACGGTGCTCCAAAATGTCCAGCACCGCGTTGCCCGTAGTCTCGACCGGATAGCCGAACGTATCCACGACCGCAGCTCCGTCTCCGCCCATGTCCGCCTTGCAAACCTGCTCGCTCATCGCCCTACCCTCGTCATTTCTTTAAGAAGCCTTTACGTTTCCGTGTAATTCCCGTCCATTATCGCGCAGGTCGCCACTACATTGCGCCACACCGCCACACGTGCGCGTTAATATGGCTGGTTGTTGTGCGCAGCCACCAATTGCAGCGCATATCTTGGTAACAATCGGGTAAATCCCCGCTTTCGTAGGTTTTAAGTTTGTGAGGAGTCTCAGCATGTTCGCTGCCGCCATCTCGCTCGTCGGCCTTGCGGCGACCGTCTACCTTGTCTTGCGCGAGGCCAAGGCCATTCGCGCACAGTCGGGCACCGTTGCCAAAGGCGCCATCGCCTGGAGCGTCGCCTTCGGCCTGTTCCAGCTCTTTTTGACTATTTGGGGCGCTATTGACCTCGTGGCGCAAAACGAGCCGCTCGCCTTTGTGATGCTCATCCTGACCAATGCCATTCTCACCGGTTGCGCCTGGGCCAGCATCGCCCGCGACCGCATCGCCCCGCGCGTCTTTGCGTTCGCCGGGTCCGATGCCCCCGTCCCCACCGGCAAGCTCGCCCGCCTGCGCGGAGCCTTTGTGGGCAAACCGCTCGTCGCCGCCGTCCTGTGCCTGCTGCTCGCCGGCGTCTTTGCGCTGCTGGGCATGGAGGTCTCGTCCAACCACGACTTTACCTGGGTCTACCCCCTGTGCATCCTGCTCGAGTGGGCCATCATCACCACGCTCATGGTCGGCTTGTTCTTCCTATTCCAGCGCCACGGCGCAGCTCCCGCGGTCCTGGCCTTTGCCCTCTTTGTCCTGGGCATTGCCGAGTTCTTTGTCATCACGTTTAAATCCATGCCCATCCAGCCGGGCGACCTTTCGGCCATCTCCACCGCTGCCGCGGTCGCCGGCAACGGCTACACCTTCTCGATCTCGCTGTTCTGCGTGCTGTCCATAGGCTTTACCGCCATCGCCATGCTGCTATGCGAGTACGCCGGCCTGGTCGCGCCGCACCGTCAGAAGGGCGCCGCCAACGCCAAGCGCATGTTGCTCACCAACCTGCTCGTGGCGGTGCTGTGCCTGGGCGGCGTGACCGCGCATGTCACGCTCATCGACTACTACAACACCCTCGGCATCACCGTCTACACCTGGCGTCCGCTCGAGAGCTACTGGCGCGAGGGCTATCTGCCTGCCTTTATTAGCGCGGCACAGTCCATCAAGCCGCCCAAACCCGCCGACTATTCTGTCGATGACGCCAAGGCCACGCTCAAAAAGTACGCCAAGGCCTACGACAAATCCGACGCGGCCAAGAGCGACGAGCGCGCCGCCGCAAAGGAGCAGTTCGACAGCGAGAAGCCCACGGTCATCGCTATCATGAACGAGACGTTCTCGGATTTGTCGATCTACCAGAACATGCGCGCCGGCTACGAAGGTCCGCAGTACTTTAAGAACCTGTCCAACTGCCTCAGCCGCGGAAAGCTCTACGTGAGCGCCTACGGCGGCGGCACGGCCAATACCGAGTTTGAGTTTATGACCGGCAACTCCATGGCCAACCTGGGCTCGGGCGTGTACCCCTACACCATCTACAACATGGAAACGACCGGGAATCTGGCAGAGCAGTTCAAATCGCTCGGCTATTCCACCACGGCCATGCACCCCAACCACGCGACCAACTGGAACCGCGAGAACGTCTACAAGGACTTTGGCTTTGACCAGTTCCTGTCCATCAACGATTTCCAGGGTGCCGATACCCTGCGCGGCATGGTGACCGACCAGGCTACCTACGACAAGATTCTTGAGCTGCTCGACCAGAACGCCGACCCGCAGTTCATCTTCGACGTGACCATGCAGAACCACTCGGGCTACGACACGGGCCTGCTGCCGGTCGACAAGCAGATGCACCTGAACATCGACACGACCGACCTGGACGCCAAGACCGTCGAGGACGGCACGCTCTCCGATGTCGACGAGTATGTCTCGTGCATCGAGCAGTCCGATCAGGCGCTGCGCTACTTCCTCAACGCCTTGAGCAAGCTCGACCGCAAGGTGGTCGTGGTGTTCTGGGGCGACCACCAGCCGTTCTTCCCGTCCAAGTTCAACGATAAGTGGTTCACCGGCGAGGACGATGCCACCCACCAGGAACGTCTGTGGCAGACCGACTACATCATTTGGGCCAACTACGACGTTGCCGGCTGCGACCAGACGAGTGAGACCGACGACCTGTCCACCAACTACCTGTCCACGCAGCTGATGCAGCTGATCGGCGCACCGCTGACCGACTACCAGAAGGCGCATATGACGCTGCGCGAGTCGCTGCCCGCCATCAACTCCGTCGGCTACGAGGACGCCAGCCTGCGTTGGGCACTTTCTTCCAACGTCACCGGTGACGACGCCGCTGCCGCAGCCGCCACCAAGGCGCGCGAGGATTACGCCAAGATGCAGTACTACGAGATGTTCCGCGACGGCAAGAACGTCTACACCGAGCACTTCCAGACCGAGGCCAACGAGACCGACCCCAACCTGGCGCCGGGTACTACTAAGATTAAGTAGCTGGTCTGCATCCCGGTTCGTCTGCCCGGGCGGCGCGGAATGTAAGATTCCCTGCTCGGACAGTCCTGCTCGCACGGAGAGCACATTAAGTGCTCTCCGGCTCGTGCGGAACTCGCGATGAACCTTACATTCCGCGCCGCCGGGCAGACGCCTTGTTGTTGGGACGTGGCTTGTCTTGGGTGTATCGCCGAACATATATAAGTTGAAGGCCACGTTATGTGGCCTTCTTTGTTTGCGGAAAGTGTGTCCCGGAATTCTTGTCTGGAATGGGATGCAGTTTCCGCTTGGGACCCGATTGGGAAAGTGTGTCCCACTATTCAGCTGGATTCCGGGATGTATTTTCCGGTTGAGGCTCGTTGGGAAAGTGCGTCCCACTTCGGGGGCTGATTGTGGGATGCATTTTCCGGTTTTGCTCTCATTGGGAAAATGGGGACCACTTCGACCGCCCAGAGTGGGACGCACTTTCCGCAAAGCACCTCAACGGGAAACTACGTCCCATTCCAAAGGCAAATTCCGGGACGCATTTTCCGAAAGCCTGCCCATCCGGAAAGCCCGTCCCACTTTGGACGCATCCGGACACGGAACCATCGACCTATCAGGCCTCCCATCAATAAAGAGGCGTCCTCCCGGACGGCGGGGCACGAAGTTCATCGCGAGTTCCGTACGCAAAGAAGGCCACTTAATGTGGCCTTCGCCTTGCGCAGGACTGTAGAGCAGGGAACTTCGTGCCCCGACGCCCGAGAGGACGTCACATTTAGAAAGATGGACCGACCGCCGTCAGCGATGGGAGCTACTCCCCCAGCACGGCCTTTTTGGCGGCTGCAGCCATGTTGTCCAGATCCTCCTTGGTGGGGTGATCCTTTGCGGCAACCCAGTTGTCGAGCAGCATCTTAAATCGGGCGTTGTCGGGATCTTGCTCGAGCATGGCCTCGTAGCGCTGCTTGACCGCAGGGCCCATCTTGCCCTGGCACATCGCCCAGCCCGCAAGCTCGGCATCATTGGCCAAATTGGAGGTCACGCGATCGATAATCTGCTGGTAATAGCTCTGGTCAGCGCCAAAACCGCAGGTGCCAAACAGGAAAACGCGCTTGCCGTGCAAGGCAGAGAGCAACGCCGCGACCGAAGGCGTGCACGCGCCCTTGTCGCACCAAAAACCGACGAGCACCGTGTCGGCCGCGCAGGCACCCTGCGCCTCGAGCGCAACCTGCTCTGCATCCGCATCGTCTCTCAACGCCGCGGCATGGACAAACTCAGCGCCCGCAGCCTGCAGAGCGCGCTTGATCGCGCCCGAAACCATCCTGGTATTACCGCTCTTGCTGTTAACCACCAAAGAGCACGTCATAGTCACGTTGCCTCGTTTCCCCCAAAACTAAAGCCACTAATGCAATTTATTAGATGAATATCTTAGTACTAACGACGCAGATGTAAACCACCGTCTGTCGATTGGCGACGCAGACGACATCTTTGGACAGATTTCGAACAGTATGTACTTCGGATTGAAACCGCCGCAGAACGTTTCACGAATGGCCGAAAAAATGTTTCACAAAACGCCGTCAAATTGTTTCATATAATATCGTCAATTTGTTTCACGAAATACCGTCAAATTGTGTCATGGTTTTTCGTCAAAATGTTTTACGCGCTGGTAAGATGCTATAAAACAAAATGTTTCTCTGAATGGCGGGAAGTACGATGACTAGGTATATGAGTAGATGTATCGATCGCTCAATCGAACGCGATCTTGGCATTTTTGGTGCCGTGTTCATTCAGGGACCGAAGTGGTGCGGAAAGACGACTACGGCCCAGCGATTCGCAGAATCATCGCTGTCTCTCTCCGACCCTGCCGGAGACTTTGCCGCACTGCAGCTTGCCAGGATCGACCCAGCTCAAGCAATAGTCGGCGCAACGCCGAGACTCATCGATGAGTGGCAGGAAGAGCCAAAACTGTGGGACGCAATACGTTTCGAATGCGATCGTCGGGCCGGTAAGCCAGGGCAGTTTTTGCTTACGGGGTCAGCAACACCAAACGACGCCGACCAACCGATGCACAGCGGCATCGGGCGCATATCACGCTTACGCATGGAAACAATGACTCTGGCCGAACTCGGAGTTTCCTCAGGGGCGGTCTCGCTCGAATCGCTGCTTAACGGATGCCCCATCAAAGCGGCACTTGGATCCATCAACGGCATCGCTGATATCGCCGATTTGCTATGTCGTGGTGGTTGGCCTCAGGCGGTTGGCAAGACGACTGCCGATGCAATGCGTATATCCGCTGCCTACATCGACGGTGTCTGCGAATCGGATGTTTCGAGGGTTGACGGCGTGAAGCGTGACCCGGAGAAAGTCAGGGCTCTTCTGTCTTCGCTTGCGCGCAACGAATCCACTCTTGCCGGCGAAAAGTCTCTTGAGAAAGACCTCGGCGGTGATGTATCGAGAAGTACGCTGCGGCGCTATACGGATGCCTTGCGCAGGATACATATCATCGATGATATCCCGGCTTGGCATCCGGCGCTCAGGTCTCCGGTAAAGCTGCGGCAGAGTGCGAAAAGGCACCTCGCCGACCCTTCGCTTGCCGTCGCACTGCTCGGAGCAAATCCGGAGTCATTGGCATCCGACCCGAAGACGCTGGGACTTCTCTTCGAATCCCTCGTCCTGCACGACCTTAAGGTCTATGCAGCCGCAAATGACTCGTCGGTGTCCCACTACCATGACGCCGACGATCTCGAGGTCGATGCCGTTATACGCAGGCGCGATGGAACTTGGATTGCCGTGGAAGTAAAACTCGGAAGTCCGCAGATCCCCGAGGCATCTGCAAACCTGCTTCGACTCGAACGCAAGCTTGTCGAGCGTGGCGAGAGACCACCCGCGGCCAAGCTCATCGTCATCGGGTTCGGTATGCCAGCCCATACAACGCCCGAGGGCATTATCGTTGCCCCCGTTGACACACTCGCGCCCTAGCGCTGCATTACATGCCCCACGGGCTTGCTCACTGGGCAAACTGGCTACGGTAGAGCTCGGCATAGAAGCCGTCCGCCGCCAGCAGCTCGTCGTGCGTGCCGCGCTCGATAATCTGGCCGTCGCGCATGACCAAAATGCAGTCGGCGTTGCGGATCGTCGACAGGCGATGCGCAACGACAAAGCCCGTACGCCCGGCCATAAGCTCGTCGAATGCTGCCTGTACCTGCAGCTCGGTGCGGGTATCGATGCTCGACGTTGCCTCGTCCAGCAGCAAGATCGCCGGGTCGGTAAGCATGACGCGCGCGATGCACAGCAGCTGTTTTTGACCCTGGCTAAACGTGCCGCCGTCCTCGCCAATCACCGTGTCGTAGCCGCCTGGCAGCTGCACGATAAACTTGTGCGCATGCGCGCGCTTGGCCGCCTCGATAACCTGTTCGCGTGTGGCATCGGGACAACCGTAGGCGATGTTGTCCGCCACGGTGCCCTCGAACAGCCACGTATCCTGCAGCACCATGCCAAAGGCACGGCGCAGGCTTGCGCGCGTGTAGTCACGCGAGGAACGGCCATCGACCGCGATGCGACCGGCGTCGATATCGTAGAACCGCAGCAGCAAATTGATGAGCGTTGTCTTACCACAGCCCGTGGGACCGACCAGGGCAAAGCGCATGCCGGGCTTGGCATCGATGCAGATGTCCTGCAGCAGCTTGCGATCGGGCACATAGCTAAAGTCCACGTGCTCAAAGGTCACCTCACCCTGCGGGGCGGCAAGCTCTACAGCGTCCGACGCGTCGGGCTCCTGCTCGCGCGCATCGAGCAGCGCAAACATGCGGCGCGCCGAGGCGTACGCGGTCTGGATCTGCGTGATGACGTTGGTGACCTCGTTGAACGGCTTGGTGTACTGGTTGGCATAGGACAAAAAGATCTGCACGCCGCCCACCGTGAGCGCCGCCGGCACGCCCGTGATCACGCCCACGCAGCCGATCACAGCGACCACGGCATAAATGATGTTGTTGATAAAGCGCGTGCCGGGGTTGGAGAGCGAACCCATAAACTGCGCGCGCTCGCCTGCGGTGTAAAGCTCAGCGTTGAGGGCATCGAAGCGCTGCTGAGCGTGCAGGCCGTAGGCGAAGGCGTCGACAAGCTTCTGCTCGCCTACGTACTCCTCGATATGACCACCGAGCTGCCCTTGAATACGCTGCTGCGCCGTAAAGCTCTTGTTGGAGAGCTTGGCGATGGCACCGGCTGCAAAAATGGAAAGCGGCGTGACGAGCACCACCACAAGCGTCATGGTCAGGTTGATGGAAAGCATAAACGCAAGCGTGCCCACGATGGTGATAACACCGGTGAAGAGCTGGGTAAAGCCCTGCAGTAGACCGTCGCCCACCTGGTCGACGTCGTTGACCACGCGGCTCATAAGGTCGCCGTGGGCATGGCTGTCGATAAAGCTGAGCGGCATGCGGCTGAGCTTGTCGCTCGCCTCAACGCGCATGTCGCGCACCGTCTCGTAGGACAGGCGGTTGACGCAGTAGCCCTGCAGCCACTGGAACGCCGCAGCGCCAACCACGACCAGCGCAAGCTTGGTGACGAGCGGCAGCAGCGCGTCAAAGTCCACCTGCCCGGTGGCGACGATGAGGTCGATGCCCTCGCCGATGAGGATGGGCGTATAGAGCTGCAGAATCACCGAGATGGCGGCACTTACAAACGACGCCACAAACGAAATGCGATGCGGACGCACGTAGCCCATCAGGCGACGGGTCACCGCGCCCACGGGATAGCGCTCGGGGTCGCCGGGCTGGCGCGGGCCATCGCCCAGATCGTTAAGGTTATCGTTGCCGGACACATTGGCCGTCATTGTGGCAACCGAGCCGGAAGAAGTATACGGATTCATCTAGCAGCCCTCCTTTGCGCAGACGGACGTGGGAGCGGAGCCCGAAGCGGACGTCGCGCTCCCCTGCTGGCCCTCGAGCTCCTCGCGGCGAAGCTGCGACTGGCAGATCTCGCGGTAGAGCTGGCAGTTTGCGTACAGCTCGTCGTGCGCACCCAGGCCCGCGACCGAACCGTGGTCGAGCACGCAGATCATGTCGGCATCGCGCACGGTCGAGACGCGCTGGCTCACGATGACCGTGGTCAGCGGCAGCCCGCCCTCGGCGGCACCGCGCGCGCTGCGCTCGCGAATGGCGTGGCGAAGTGCTGCGTCGGTCTTAAAATCGAGTGCCGAGGCGGAGTCGTCCATAATCAGGATCTGCGGCGAGCCCACCAGAGCGCGCGCAATGGTCAGGCGCTGGCGCTGGCCACCACTGAAGTTCTTGCCGCCCGCCTCGATCGGGGCATCCAAGCCCTGCGGCTTGTTGCGCACGAACTCGCCGGCCTGCGCCATATCAAGCGCTGCCCAGAGCCCCTCATCGGTTACCGACTCGTCGCGCCAGGTCAGGTTGCTGCGGATGGTGCCACTCACCAGCGACGCGCGCTGCGGAACGGTCGCAACCACACGGCGCAGCTGGTCGAGCGGCCAAGAGCGCACGTCGGCACCCATCACGTTCACGCTGCCGACACCCGCATCGTACAAGCGCGGGATGAGCGAAACGAGCGTCGACTTACCGCTGCCCGTACCGCCGATAATGCCGAGCGTTTTGCCCAGCGGCAGCTCCAGAGTCACGTCATCAACGGCGTTGGCAGCGCCCGCGCCAAAGGAGAAGCTCGCGTGGCTCAAGCTCAGCGCGGGGACCAAAGCGGTGTCGCCCGCCGCACTCGGCTTGGGCAGCGCGACCGACTCGTTGCCGTCGTCGGTGATACTTGGCGCGCAGTTAAGCACCTCATTGATACGCGACGCGCTGGCGCTCGCCTTGGTAAAGACCACGACCAGGTTGGCGACGTAGACGATGGAGGTGAGGGTCTGCGTCATGTAGTTGACAAACGCCATGACCTGGCCCTGCGTGAGTTCGCCCACGTTGACCTGGATACCGCCCACCCACAGGATGGCGCACACGCCCAGGTTCATCACCAAAAACGTGACGGGGTTGAGAATCGACGAGAGCTTGCCGACCGCGATGGCGACATGCGCCTGGTCATCGGCGGCCTGGGCAAAACGCTCACGCTCGTGGTCTTCGCGCACAAATGCACGGACCACGCGAGCGCCCGAAAGCCCCTCGCGACAAATGAGCGCGATGCGGTCGAGCTTTGCCTGCAGCTGCTTGTAGTACGGGATGCAGCGCGCCATGACAAACCAAAACACCAGGCCGATGGCGGGCGTGCAAATCAAAAAGATGATGCCGAGCTTAAGGTCGATGGCAAGGGCCGCGACCATGGAGCCCACCGCCAGGAAGGGCCAGCGGATGAGCATGCGCACGCCCAGCGCCACAGCTAGCTGCACCTGGTTGACATCGTTGGTAATACGCGTGATGAGCGACGGCGTGCCAAAGCGATCGAGCTCGGCATAGCTCAGATTATTGATGTGCCCATAGAGTGCGCCGCGAATATCGGTGCCCATGCCCTGCGAGGTCAGCGCCGCCATCTTTTGGCAGACAAGCGTAAACGAGATGCCGATCACAGCCATGGCGCCAAGCAGCATACCGTAGTGGACGACGGCATTCACATCGTGCGCGCCAATGCCCTTGTCGATCATCTGCGCAATCACCAGCGGCGTCAGCAGGTCGAACACCACTTCAATCAGCTTGCACGCAGGACCAATCACCATATGCCGGCGAAACTTACCGCCGAAACGCCTGAGCAACTCAATCATAAAAAGGCGCTCCCTATCATCATTCACACTCAATTCGAATCATGATAGTACTGTCGCCCCAAAAGACGAGCAACCAGCTCGTTATTTCTGGCGAGATTCAAGAGCAGGTTAATCGCCTGATATACTTACATTAGTGCTACCAAGTAAGTCGCCAACCCTTGAAATGAGGTGCCGAGATGAACGACATTCTCGCAAGAAGAGCAAGACGCGCAACCGTGGGCATCGCCCTTTCCGCGGCACTTGTCGCGGGAATCGCCCCCGCAACGGCGATCGCGGCAGAAACCAGTTCCCCCACCGGTGCAGTCGTCTTGCAGACGGAAGATGCGGCCGCCGCAAAAGAAAAAGCGTATGCAGCCATGCAGGAAGCGCTCAAAAACCTCGAGGCCGCAAAAGACGCCGCAGGTCCTGAGATATTAGAGACTATCGAGCATGTGATTACCGATTTGCAATCGCTCCGCGACAGGATGCTGAAGGAAGCCGACGACTCAAGGGGAGCTCTTCTTTGGCTACAAGCGCAGGTCAATGAAGCCCAAGCCAGATACGACGCGGCCCACAACCGGACAAGCGGCCTTCAGGCAGAATTAAATAAGGCAATCGGCGACGGAGCTTCTAACGAAACTATTAAGCAGTTGCAAAGTGAGATCATGTCGGCAGAAAGGCGAGAAAAATCTTGTGAAGATGATCTTCACCACTACCAACGCCGGCTCGAAAGCCAGGAAAGTGTCGTCGCGAAGTTCGAAGCCAATGCGGAAAGATGTCAAACCGATATCGACGAAGAGACAGCCAAGCGAGATGCGCTCCTCGGCGATTTGGAAAAGGCGCAAGCGGCCTATGACGACGCCTGCAAGGCATACGAAGAGGCAAAAGCCGCGGCAGATAAGGCCGCCTCGCCCGAGATAACGAACCCCGCCGAGACGATAAAACCCTCCGGCTCGACGCAACCGGCCGAGACGGCACAGCCCGCCGGCTCGCCCGCGACCGGCAAAGACACCGCACCGAGCTCCACCAAGCAAGCGAACTCGAACAACGGCAAGCAGGCAAATACGACCACCGGCAAGCTCGCAAACACAGGCGACACAGCACCGAGCGCAATCGCACTAGCAGGAATCGCCGTAGCAGGGCTCGGAATAACCGCCACAGCCACCCGCCGCATCAAGAACTCAAAGTAGTTGCCGGCGGGCATCACCTTCGTCAATCCACAAACCCAGAGGCAAAAGAGGCCCGTTTCCCCAACCAAAACCGGGGAAACGGGCCTCTTTAACTGCAAAATCCAAGCAGCAGCAACGTCTCTTGAACTACGTAGCCATCAATGCCCAGGCAACGCCAGCAAGCAGCACAAAACACGGGATTCAATTCTGCAGCTTGCGCCGTTGAACTCCACGAGCCTGCCCGTGTAGACGAGCCTGTCCACGACAGCCGCCGCCATCTTGTCGTCGCCGAACACGGTCACCCACTTGCTGAACTCTATGTTGGCCGTGGCGGGCGGGCTTATTGCCGCGGGCATCGTTCTCGCGGGCATCGGCTTTATCACCTCGGGCCGCGATCAGGCCGTGTTCACGACCCAAATCGACATGCGCGACAACACCATCGTGCTCGGCGGCGTCGAGGTGGACGAACCCGAGGGCATCCCGTTCATCAGCCGGCTCGCCATTCTTGGCGAGATCGACACCTCCGACGTCGCCGACCCCGCCGCGCCCTAGGCGCAACGAGCCCGGGCACTCCGTCCGCTAATTTGATTGAGATGGATCGCTCCTACTACGCGAGCATTGAGGTCGGGCGGCGCAATGTCAGCCTTTCAAATCTCAAGAGGATTGCCGACGGCTTTCACATCACCATTTCGGAGCTCATGCGCGGTGTCGAGTAGATGATTCTCATCTGCCTTGGCTCGTTCATGTTTAATCTGTCTCGTTAACTGAAATGCGTAAATCTGGTTAAATGAAAACCGTAAATTTGGTTAAATGCGCTGGTAATCAATGGTGAAAACTATGCCAAAAAATTGCGCATGGACACCATGACGCTTTTCGAACTCGGGAAATCTAGCGGTGCGGTTAAGCTGTCGGGCATCATTTCTGGCGAAAAGTTCAGCGGCGCCTTCGGATCGATGGGTTCTGCCGAGATCGCCGAGCGCATCGTTTGCGGTGGATGGCCGGCGTCGATTGGGCGTGACGCGCGAATTGCGTCCGCGACGGCAAAACGATATATCGAGATAGTCGCTGAGGAAGACATCCCCCGCGTCGATGGCTCTCGACGAGATCCTGAGAAAGTGAAAGCCGTCATCGCGTCGTTGGCGCGCAACGAATCCACTCTTGCGACGCTCAAGACGCTTGTGGCCGATTTGGGTGGCGACGTATCGAGACAAACAGCGGCATCATACATATCCCTTCTTAGCAGATTGAGTTTCGTCTGCGATATCCCCGCATGGAATCCCGCGATGAGATCTCCGGTGCATCTGAGGGAGGCGCGTAAGCATCATCTTGCTGACCCGTCGCTTGCAGCGGCTGCGCTCGGGGCGACTGTGGAGACGTTGTTGTCAGACTTCAAGACACTTGGGCTGCTTTTCGAATCGTTGGCGCTCCATGATCTATGGGTCTATGCGAGGGCAAACGGAATGGGCCTTTATCACTATCACGATTCCCGCGATCTTGAGGTCGACGCTGTCATAGCGGCTCCAGGTGGGATGTGGATTCCCGTTGAGGTCAAGCTCAGTTCCGCTCAAATCGAAGAGGCATCTGACAATCTTGTTGCCGTCGAAGAGCGGATGGTTGCTGCCGGAAACACCCCGCCGGTTTCTAAAGTAGCGATTATTGGATTTGGTTCACAAGCCTATGTTACTGACCGCGGCGTCCAAGTTGTTCCATTGGACGTTCTCGCGCCGTAACGCTGCGGGCGAAGTGAAATCGACGCATCTTTTAGATTTCTTCAATTTGTGCGTAAACCAACAATGCCGTAATTACACTATGTCGTTAGTGCGAACATCGCATCTTCAGTAGTCGAAGCTCGTTCGCAAACGGACCTCTTTACTTGCAAAAAAGGAGACAGCACCGCCGTCTCATGAACCACGTGGCCACCGCGCTCCCGGCAAGGCCAGCAAGCAGCATAACGCACGGGATTGATTAATTCAGATAAATGCGCCTTTACGGGTGATTTTTGGACGAAGTGGCCCGGCCGGCGGCGAGATATTTGGTAGTCGAGCGATCCCGCAGGCGCAGCCGAGGACCAGCGAGACACCACCCCGCCACGCTCGGACTACGTTATCACCGATGTTTTGGCAATGCCAGCGAGCACCATCCAGGGCGAACAAGTTGGCATGAAAAAGGCAGGGCATTGACCTTCTGGTCATGCCCTGCCTTTTGAATGACAAATTGTCGCCCTGGGTGGCGCGCAGCGTCGAGCATTGCGCGGTTTGGTAAAACCGCTCAAAAATAGCGCGCTCGATGGATTCGGATGCCCGACAGAGGCTCCTTATGGCTGCTTCCTTCCGGACCTGACCAGATTCGGAACATGTCGTCATCCGAACCCATCGAACGCGCTAGGCGCTCGGTATATCTTACCCGCTCCCGCCCAGCAGGGCAAGTGGGGCGAACCCATCGGATGGATTCGCCCCACTCGTGCACATCGCTAGCGGCGCCTGCGGTACAGGGCCGCGCCGCCCGCGACGGCCAGCGCGCCGATGCCGGTCATGGCAGCGAGGGCCGCCGCCGGCAGGCTGCGGTCGCCGGTGTCGGGCATGCCGCCCTTGGAGCCGCCGCCGGAGCCGCCGCTGCCGGAGCCACTATCGGAACCGCCGCCCGAGCCGCCGCCCGGCGTGCCGGGGTTCTCGGGGGTGCCGGGGGTCCCGGGCTCCTCGACGTAGCTGTTGGTGAAGACCGGCGGCACGTTGGCGTCGCCCTCGTAGGAGACCTTCGCCGACAGGTGGCCCGTCTTGGTGCCGTTAGCGTCCTCGTCGCCCACCGTGACGACGATCTTGTGCACGGCCCTGTCGTAGGTCACGTGCGCCTGGCCGTCGTCGACCTCGCTCACCGTGAAGGTGTAGGTGCCGGCCCGCTTGAAGGTCAGCGCGTCGAACGTGACGCTGCCGTCGGCGGCGTTCCTGGCGGTCGACATGACCTTGCCGTCCCGGCTCTTGAGCTCAAAGCTGAACTGGCCCGCCTTGAGCTCGGCGCCCTCGAGCACCTTGGCGGCGCCCAGCCTGAGGGTGACGGGCGCGGCCTCGTAGCCGTTGGTGAACGTCACCGAGCCATCGCCCGTGGGCTTGCCCTCGGCGTCCGCGAGCTCGTGCTTGACGGCGAGCGTGCCGTTGCCGGCATCGGTGACCGTCGTGCGCACGCGGTAGATCGCCCTGTCGTAGGTCACGCCGCCCGCCGTGCCGACGACCTCGCGCAGCTCGTAGCTGTGTGTGCCGGGCGCGGTGTAGGTGATGGAGCCGAGCGCGACCGTGCCGTCGGCGGCGTTCCTGCCCGTCGCCGCGACGCTCTCGCTGCCGTCGGCGGCAAGCTCGACCAGCTGGAACTCGAACTCGCCCTCGGCCAGGTCGCGGCCCTTAAGCTTCTTGCTCACCTTGATCTGGTCGGTGACGGAGCTCGGGGTGGGGTCGACGCCGTAGGTGTTGGTGAACTCGAACGCGCCCTTGCCCTCGGGCGTGCCCTCGGAGGGCAGGGCCTCCGCGGTAAGCGTGCCGGCGCGGGTGTCCTCGACCACCTTGACCGTGAAGGTCCTGGTCGCCACCGCGTCGTTTGCCACGCCGTCGACCGATCCGGACTCGCTCACCCGGTAGGCGAACGTCTTGGTCCGCATGCCGTTGGCGTCGACCTCGGCATCGCTGAGGTCGCCCGGCTGCTTGAACGTGACGTGGCCCAGCGCAACGTTGCCGGCGGCGTCGTTGGTCGCCTCGGTCACCGTCTTGCCGGAGGCGTCGACCGGTGCGGGCGCGCCGTCCAGCGGCTCAATCTTGAAGGTGAACTTGCCCGCGATGTCGGCCTGCGTCAGGCCGAGCCCGGCCTGGCTGAGCGCCAGCGTCTTGGTGCCCGCGAGGTCGACCGTCGCCTCGTTGGTGCCGTAGCCGTTCACGAACGACAGTGTGCCGTCGCAGCCCTCGGGATAGGCCACGGCCACGTCCAGCCCGCCCTTGCCGTTATCGGTCACCTTGACGGTGATGTCGAAGCTCGAGGTCATCGCCGTCACGCCCGCGGGCAGCGCCGCCGTGTCCTCGGACACGGTATAGGGGATGACCCAGGAGCCGTCGCCGGCCCTGGTGGCGGTGCCGTCCGCCACCATCCGCTCGAGAGCGTCGGTGGTGTAGGCGATGGGCGAGAACGCGAGCCCCGCGGCCTCGCCGTCGCCGGAGGCCTGGTTGGTCGCGGTCGCGGCCACGCTGCCCTGGGCATCGCGGACGGAGAACGAGAACTCGCCCGCCGCCGCGGCTCGGCCCGTCAGCGTCTTGGTGGCGTTAATTGCCACATCGCCCTCGCCGCCGAGCGTACCGCTGGCCTCGTAGGAGTTCTGGAACGCGACCGTCACGGGCGCGGGCAGTGCCGTGGCGTCGTCGGCCGTCGAGACCTCGCCGCGGGCGACCTCGACGCCGTCCTTGGCGACCGTGGTCGTGACCGTGAGCTTGCCCGTCGCCGCGTCGTAGCTGGGCGTAATGGTCACCGTGCGCGGCTCGGTGTCGTTGGTGTAGCCCTCGCCGCCGAGCTTGGTCTCGGCGACGGTGAAGCTGTAGGTCTTGCCCGCGTCGGCGTCGGTGAACGTCACGTCGCCCTTCGCGGCGTCGCCGATGAGGTCGATCAGGTCGACGGCTCCGTCATCGGCCGCGGCAACGGCGTAGGCGTCCTTGCCGGTCTTGAGGCCGAGCTTGGCGGCCGTCTCGTCGTCGACGGCCACAGTGAAGGCGAACTGCCCCGCCTCCATGGCGCGGCCGGTGAGCGTCTTGGACAGGCGCACGCCCGTGCGGGCCGAGTAGTCGAGCCCGGTCGTGTAGGTGTTCACGAAGTCGCCGCCGCTCGCCTGCGCGATCGCGGGCGTCGTGGCCGTGAGGTTGCCCGAGCCGTCGTCGGTCACGGTCACCGTCATCGTGGCGACGCGGCCGTCGTAGGACACGCCGGCGATGGCCGTGCCGTCAGCGGGCCTGACCTCGCGCACCGTGTAGGTGAAGGTCTTGGCGCGCACGCGCTTGCCGCCGACCTCGGCGAACCCGGCATCCCTGATGTCGTCGAGCGTGTAGCGGATGGGGCCGAAGTCGAAGGCGACCTTATCGCCCGCCTTGGTGCCGGCGGCCGTCACGCTGACGGTCTTGGAGCCGTCGGCGGAACCCTCGGGCATGGGAGCGCCGTCATCGCCCGTGAGCGTGAACTGGAAGCTGTCACCCTCCGCCCAGTCGCGGCCCTCGAGCGTCTTGGTGAAGAGCCCCGCCGTGGAGACGTCCCGGCCCTCGGTGGCCGTTCCGTAGGTGTTGGTGAACGCCGCGGTCGCGCCGCCCTCGGTCACGGTGCCCTCGGCCCCGTCGGCCGTGGTCGTGTAGCCCTCGGCGGCGTCCTCGGTCACGGCGTAGCGCGCGCCCACGGGCAGGCCGGTGATGGTCTTCTTCTCGCCGTCCTTGAGCGTGAAGGTCGCCTTGCCGTCCGTCAACTCCACGGCGTTCTCGCCCTCGCCGAAGGTGCCGGAGATGGGCTCGCCGTCCCCGTCGGTGAGCGCCACCGTGAAGCCGAACTCGCGCTGGCTGTCGCCGCCGACGACCTTCTTCTTGACGGTGAGGCTGCCCTCGCGGGAAACGCTGTTGTGGGTCGTGTTGGTCTGGGCCTGATTCTCACCCACCTTGACCGTTGCGGTATTGGCGATGTCGTCGACCGTGGCGGCATCGGCAGAGACCTTCACGTCAAAGCTGAGCGTGCCCGTGGCGCCCGCAGCCTGCTCGCCGAGCGACCAGGTAAGAGTGCGCGTCGCGGCATCGTAGGCGGCACCGTCGGCAGAACCCTCAACATAGTTAACGCCCTTGGGCAGGACATCGGTCACCGTCACGTCAGCCGCCTGTGCGGCACCCCCGTCGTCGACGCTGTTGTTGGCCCAGTTGATGGTGTAGGTGAGGGTATCGCCCACGCTCACGGGCCTACCGTTCACATCGACCTTGGCGCCCGAGGCATCCGCCTTGGTTACGGTCTTCGTGTTGCCGTGCGGCGTGAAGGTGTTGGTGAAAGTCTTCTTGCCCCGCTCGTTGGAGACCTCGGCCTTAAGGCCGGCGCCGGTCTGAGTCACCGTGACGTCGAAGGTGTAGGCATGCGCATCGTCCTCGATCAGGGCATCGCCACTTGCCTTCTCGGTCACGGTCGCGTGGTAGGTACCCGGATTGGTGAAGCTGAGCTTGCCAAAGGAAACCTTGCCGTCCTTGCCGTTCTTCGCCTCAATCGGGTAGCCCTCGAGCGCATTGCCCGCATCGTCGGTGAGGACGAGCTCGAAGGTGAACTCCCCCTCCTGGAGGCCGGGCTTGCGGCCGCCCGCGAGCACCTTGGTGAGCTCGGGGATGGACACCGTAGCAGGGGCGGGGTCAAAGGTGTTGGTGAAAGAGGCGGTGGCGGTCTGATCGGCCGCGATGACGCCCTCGGCCTTGGAGCCCTCGGCTCCGTTCACCGAGGTCTTGTAGCCATCGGCGGCGCGCTCGGTAACCGCATAGACAGTTCCCGCGGGCAGGCCGGCGATCTTCGCCGTCTGGCCATCTTTGAGCTTGAGAATCGCCTTGCCGTCCTCGAATGTCGCATCGCCGTAGGTGCCGGAGACGTCGCGGCCCGTGGCATCGGTGGCCTCAACCACAAACTTAAATATCTTGTCCGCGTCGACCGCCAGGCCCTCGCGCGCCACGACGGTCTTGGAGACGTCGAGCTCGCCGGTCTTCACAGTGTTGGTCACGGTGAAGCCGTGCTCGGCGTCGCCGGAGACCTTGGAGCTGTAGCCCTCGACGGGGTCCTCGGCCACGGTGTAGTCGATCACGGCGCCGGACTCGGAGTACTTGGCCAGGCCCTCGAAGGAGCCCTTCCAGCTATCGGACTCGGTGAGGTCGATCTTCTTGCCGGTGCCCTTTCCGTCGGCGAGCAGGCGCACGGTGGCCTTCTTCGCGGCCGGGCCGACCCACTTCTTCTCGACGGGCACCGAGACCTCGGCGGTGGAGGCGTTGGTCACGGTGAAGCCGTGCTCGGCGTCGCCGGAGACCTTGGAGCTGTAGCCCTCGACGGGGTCCTCGGCCACGGTGTAGTCGATCACGGCGCCGGAAGCATCACGCTGCGGCAGGCTGGAGAAGACGCCCTTCCAGTCGTTGGACTCGCTCAGGGTGATCGAATCGATGACGGTATCGCCGTTCTTGAGATTTACTTTGACCTTATTAGGATGGGGAATCCTGGGGTTCTCCCAGACCTTTTCGACTGGAATGTTAATGCTCTCGGACTTGCCGATGACGACACCGCCGTTGGCGCCGATGCCGCCTCCCAACGGCGCCGTATTGCCAGAGATCGTCAGCGACGTCTGGCCGCCGCCGAGGTTATACACATCCTCGCTCATCACAGATTTAAGCGCGACGTTCGGCGTGGCGTCGGTAAAGGACAGGGGCTCGCCGTTGTCACCATCGGGCGTAAATCGCGGGATTTCGGGGTTTGTTGCCGCAGTGGTGCCCTCGGGGTTAAACAGTCCACCGTCTCTGTACCAGCTGACCTTTCCGCCGCCCGGAGCGCGGTTGGCCAAGGTCAGTTTGTATTTGGCGTCTTTGGCGCCGGTGAAGACGAAGTCGTCTCCCGCCTCGTCAGCCGTGTTCTTGGCGATCAGGCCGCCGTCCCGGACGTAGACCTTGGCATCTCCGGTCGGGCAGAACCACATGCCGCCGCCCTGTTTATCCGCATGGTTATCAACAACGAGAGCGTTTTCGATATGGAGCGTACTATAGCCAAGATACTCGTTGCCTTCGCTATACACGCCGCCGCCCATGCTCCAAGCAGTATTACCCTCGATCTTGCCCGCGCTGAGCGTGACGTCATTCGAATAGGTATAGACACCTCCACCGGCGGAAGCGGAGTTGCCAGATATGGACCCGCCCTGCATGATGAAAACAGTATTCCCCTTTTCGCTATTCTGACAGCCCGGGTCGACCACACACACTCCGCCGCCTTTGCCTTTGCCAGACGCAACGTTGTTCTCAATCTTTCCACCCGTCATGGTGAACTCGGCGTTGCCCTCAATATGAACTGCTCCGGAAGGATCGTAGGCCGCCTCCAGCCTACTGCTCCTGTTGCCGGAAATCTGACCACCAGTCATCGTGAACTTGGCTCTTTGGTTTTCGCCCTTACCCTGGCCGTACGCAAGCACCGCACTGCCTCGATAACCGTTGTTGCCCTCGATGCGGCCTCCGCTCATGTCAAAGCGAGCGTTGCCCCACAAAATGACGCCAGAAGATGTAAGCCAATAGCAATTGGTGGCCCCGGTAACGACTCCGTTGTTACGGATAACGCCACCCCTCATAACTACATGAGCGCCGCTGGACGCGCGAACGGCACCGCAATACGAATGGCGCAGCTCGCACTGCTCGATAACGCCGCCCGTCATAGTAAGCGAGGCATTTTCCCCCGACACGTCGACGGCGCCCGCGCTATCCCCGCTCGTGGTGCCGTCGTACACAACGGCCTCGTCAGAGAGCACAACCGCTCCCCTGCTAGAAATAATGGCGCCCTTGTTGTAGCGACCCCTCAGGGACGCTTTCCCCGACAGCTCGAGGGATGCCCTCTCGGCAACATTGACCAGTACGGAGACGCCGCTATTCTTTGTTGCCAAGATGGTATAGGGCTCATCCGACGTGATCTTAATCATCTTCCCGGCAGGAATCCTGAGCGTGGAGTCGAGCTTCACGTGCTTTTTCAGGGTGATGACGGTTTCCTTGCCATCGGGGGCCTCGTTGACCAGCTCCTGAAGGGTCTTGGTGCTGTCATCGCTCACGGTAGCGCCGACGCCGTCATCGATGGACTCGCGCGTGTAGACGATATCGACGCCAGAGCTCGGAAGGTTCTCCGAGTCGGTGATGTCGTCCATGCTGTTTTCGATTGTGATCTTTTGAACCGTGCTGTCATCAAACATACCCGAGGGTATTTTGGTGAGACCGCGCCCGATCGTCACATCCTTCACGCCACCTACGCCCGAGAAGGCCGCCGTGCCAACGGAAGTCACGGAATCCGGAATGGAAAGCTGCTCCGGCAACGTGCCGTAATAGAAGGCGTAGTTGCCAATTGTCTCAAGTGTCCTAGGAAGCTGGACGGCGACGTTGCTCTGGATAAAGGCCCACTCACCGATACTCTTCAGGCTGTCGCAAAGCCCCACGATCTTAACCGGTGTGTAGCAGAACGCATTGTCCGGAATGTTCTGAAGCGAGGACAGATCCACGGGCGCCTGCAGATTTTTGCACTCGTAAAAAGCCCCCCAGCCCATCTTTGTCACCTTGCTTAGATTGGGCACGCTCACCAGGCTGGCGCACCCCTGGAAAGCAGAGGATCCGATGCTCTTCAATGTGCCTGGGAAATCGATCCCAGTCAAACTCGAGCAATTCCGAAACGCCCCATCCCCGATGGACTCGATTTCGCTCAGCGCGGTGACGGACGTGAGAGAGGTGCATCCGTCAAACATGTGCGAGGGGATCTTGGTAACCGAAGCGGGCAACGACACGCTTGTCAGAGACGTGCAGTCTTCGAACACGCCCGTTATGGTGTCGGAGAAGGCGACATCTTTTGGAAACTCGATGCCCGTGAGGGCCGTAGCCCCCTCGAAGGCGCCCGAGCCAGAAATCATTTTGAGGGTGGAGGGGAGATCGATCTCCGAAAGGCTGCTGCAGCCATAGACCATCATGTTGGCGCTAATCTCCTCGACGCCCTCATCGAAATAGAGCTTTTCGAGCGAGCCAGCGTTTTGCAGCGAGCAACCGAAGTTCTTGATGGAGCCAGGAATATGGAGCTCCCTGACCTTTGCGAACCTCCGGAAATTCCCTCCGTACATTTTTTCGAGCGTGTCGGGGAGCGTCAGCTGCTCAACGTTCTCGGCCACGATACCAGACGAGAAATAAAGTTTGGTGACTTTGTAGGTCTGGCCGCCACGCTCGATGGAGCCGGGCACATTCACCGCGGTCACACTGTCATCGGCAACAATACATGTGATTTCCGCCGTGCCTTTATCCGTGGTCTCGCACGAATAGGTCACGCCGTCCTGGGTAATCTCAAACTCCTCCGCAGTATACGCAGCCCGCGATGCCGTGGCCGCATATGCGACACCGGCCGTCGCGCCGACGGATAAACATCCGAAGCCGAGAACCAGCGCAAGACAGAGAGCAGCGACTCTCTGCCCCCCCCGCCGAAAACTTTCCTCTCCAATTCCCTTCTCCCCCTCTGGTGTCGCCTTCTCTTCCCAAGAGCGATCTATTGATTAGGACAGTTCAAAGACAACATTATGCCCAAAGAGGCCCATCATGGAGATAATCCACGTCTTCGCCCGAAATGGTAATTAATTGGCAGGATTAATTGGCAAACAACTGAACGAAGAGCAATCTACTAATGGCACATAAATGGCGGCGTCAACACCTGAAGTGCATAGCCTCCGATCCCCAGACAACACCATCGAGCGCCGCAAGGCGCAGGATTGAATTGTTCAGATTCACATGCCTTTACGGGTGTTTTTCTAGCCCCAAAAAGACCAGCCTGACGCTGCGCCACGAAAAGGGCCTATCTACTACGTTTGGACCGCAGGGGTCGACCATAGCCGACTTTTTCGGAAATCGGCAAGCCCTCTACCTGCGGTTTCATTTTTGCAAATTCCGAGATGGTCGAGGTAGCTCGGTTAAACGTAGTAGATGGCCGCATTTCGTGGCAAACGGTCCGACCCAAGGCCCAGGGCGGCCAGCCTCGGATGACCATTCACGAAGTTGCGGTGGAATACGGACTGAATTGGCACCTTAAAGGCAAAAACACTCCGTATTTCACCGCAAGTTATTGGGGGGGATGGTTTTAGAGGCGGGCGAGGTCGTAGGCTTGGGCAGCGGCTTCACCGGCACAGATGAGGTTAGTTGTGGCTTCTTGGGGGTCAAGCGCTTGGTCGGGGGACATGGGCTTGCGGCAGATCGGCAATACCAAGTCGATGCCCTGTTCATACACCGCATCCAGGTTATCGGCGCGACCGCCCACGACGGCGACCACCGGTTTGCCATAGCGCTTGGCGCGGCGCGCCACGCCCACCGGCGCCTTGCCGGCAGCGGACTGCTCGTCCATGTTGCCCTCGCCCGTTATGACCAGGTCGGCATCGTGCACGCGCTCGTCAAACCCCACAAGATCGAGCACCGTCTCCACGCCCGAACGCAGCTCCGCACCGAGCGCCAGCAACGCCGCGCCCAAGCCACCGGCAGCGCCCGCGCCGGGCACGCCGAGCACCGAGCCAAATGTCCGTGCGCCCTTGGGCGTGCGCAGCAACCCCTGAGCCCGCGCCCTAGCAATCGCCGTATCGAGCAGGCGGCCGTAGCCGACCATCCAGCTGTCACACCTGCGCAGCACCTCGGCATCATCCGCCGGCAGGCCCTTCTGCCCACCGAACACCGCTAGGGCGCCTCGGCGTCCCACAAGCGGATTCTCGACATCGGAAAGCACGACGATACGCACGCCATCCAACGCCTGCACCGCCGGCACCAGATCAACACCGGCCACTTGCTCAAGGCCCGCAAGCCCCGGCGCAATATCGCAGCCACGGTCATCAACAAGACGCGCGCCCAACGCCTGTAGCATGCCGGCGCCGCCGTCGTTGGTGGCGCTGCCGCCCAGTCCTATATATAGAGTCTTCGCCCCCGCGCGGACCGCGCGAAGCATCAGCTCGCCCACGCCATAGGTCGTAGCGGCCAGTGCCGCCGACTCCGTGCAAGGCGAATACCCAATGCCCGCGGCCTCGGCCATCTCGATGACCGCAGACGCGCGCCCGCCATCCAGCAGCATTCGGGCGGACACGCGATCACCCAGAGGGGCCGCAACTTCGCAGGTCACGGTCTCACCGCCACACGCGGCAACGGCGTCGAGCGTTCCCTCGCCGCCATCTGCCAGCGGCAGCGTGCTCACCTCGGCATCGGACCACACGCGGCGCACGCCCTCGGCAACAGCAGACTCCGCCTGTGTGCTCGACACGCTGCCCTTAAAGGAGTCGATCGCCAGCAGCACGCGACGCGGTCGGCGCTGCACAGGGCCAAAGTCGACCGCCGCACCAGCAACCTCGTCGGCATCAGCCAGCGCCGCGGCATGAGCGGCATGCGCCTCAAGATCGGACCCGCAGCCGCAACCATCCACACCACGCAAGCCGGCAAAATAGCTGCTCAGCACCGCACGACACTCGTCCGCCAGCACGCCGGCCGTCACATTAAAGCGATGATTCAGGCGCAAATCGGCATTGAGGTCGTACAGAGAACCCAGCGCGCCCGCCTTGGCATCGGCCGCGCCATACACGCAACGCCCCACGCGCGCGTTGACCATAAGGCCCGCGCACATGCAGCAGGGCTCGAGCGTCACATAGACGGCGCAGTCGGAAAGGCGCCAACGGCCGAGCGCCTGAGCGGCAGCGCACAACGCCGCAAACTCAGCATGCGCCGAAGGGTCCTGGTCGAGCTCGCGGCGATTATGCGCCCGTGCGACGATCTCGCCCGCGCACACCACCACGGCACCAATGGGCACCTCGCCCACCGCTGCCGCGGCGCGCGCCTCAGCCAGCGCCTCGCGCATGAACTTCTCGTCGATTTCGGTGATCGTCATCGTTCGCCTTCCCTGTTGCAAATTCAAAACGATGCTATCATTACGACTCACGGAGAGATGGCAGAGCGGTTGAATGCGGCGGTCTTGAAAACCGTTGAGCGCGAGAGCGTTCCGGGGGTTCGAATCCCCCTCTCTCCGCCACTTTTAGTGATGCACCGGCGTCATGGTCCGCTCGAACAGCGCATCGACCACGTCGGCCATCTCGGGTCGACGCTCAAGATCGTGGCCCGATTCCCACCATATCGTGAAAAGTCGAATAATACCGCCAGCGACAAACTCGGACGTCGTCTCGAGTGACACGGGGGCCAGAGCATCCTCGGCAAGCACGTTCATCACACGCTCGCGGATGGAGCGGGCAATACGGTCGCAAATAACGTTGGTCAACATGCCCGACATGCTGCTTGCCAAAATGTTATCCATGAGCTGCTCGTGCGCCAGAATCAAATCCATGGCATCGTCCAAAATCGCGTGCCGAAGCGCGCGCACGTCCTCGGCAGACACTGCGCCGGCCTCATCGGGCTGTTTTTGCGGCAAGCCCGACATGAGCTCATCGATATAAAAGGCAAAGTAATCGTTCTTGTCGCGAAAGTGCTTGTAGAACGTCGTGCGGCGAATCATGGCGCGGTCGCACAGCATGGCAACCGTCAGGTCCTCAAAACGATGCTCCTCGAGAAGCTCGGTAAAGGCATCGAACAGGGCGCGGTAGGTTTTCTTGATGCGAAGGTCCACTGGTATCGCCATCCTCAGGGCAAAGACAACACTCGTCAATCTGTCGCATATCTTACACCTGTACCTCGCGCGCTTTGCCCCGGTGCCAACCCCACCGAAAACATAACGCTTACCGGAAAGTTCGGCACGGCAAAACGTTGCGGGTATACTAGTAGCGTTATACCAACGGCAGCTGGCGCATGCCGCCGCGGCCATTCGAAACGGAGACATCATGATTACCGTCATCATCGGCATCGTTGTTGTCATTGTGATTGTCTGCGCCATCGCCGGCATCTACAACAACATGGTCACCAAGCGTAACCGCATCGACAACGCCTGGCAGAACATCGATACGCAGCTGCAGCGCCGCAACGACCTAATCCCCAACCTGGTCGAGACCGTCAAGGGCTACGCCAAGCACGAGCAAGAGACGCTCTCCGCCGTGATCAGTGCGCGTAACACCGCCGTCAAGGCCACCACGCCCGAGGCCAAGATGGAAGCCGACAACGTGCTGACCGGTGCGCTGCGCCAGCTCTTCGCCGTAGCCGAGGCCTACCCCGATCTTAAGGCAAACACTAACTTTACGCAGCTGCAGGCATCGCTCGAGGATACCGAGAACAAGATTAGCTATGCACGCCAGAGCTACAACGATTGCGTGCTCAGCTACAACAACGCCATTCAGACGTTCCCGGCTGTCATCTTTGCCGGCATCTTCCAGTTTAAGGAGCGCCAGGGCTTCGAGGCCGCCGAAGCCGCCCGCCAGGCCCCGACCGTCAAGTTCTAACAGATCCGCAGCGCATCCTTAATCGGGTAGATGCATAAACCGCCTCGTCGAATGCATACTTCGACGGGGCGGTTTCCTTTTTCGCGAAGGTCCCCCTCTAAGCGCCGTGCATTTTTAGGAGTATTCAACATAGCCAAGAGCTTCGGGCGCTACGATAAATGCCAAAGACCGTGAATATCCCTGCAAATCAAACGCTGTCAGCCCATAACCCCGCCCATCATCCGTAGAAAGCATCGAGAAATCCCGATTTTTTGCCCGAGGTCGGTATGCAGGGGCCTTCGATTGCAGAATACTCGCAAAAATGCACGTCGCCATCACCCCCACATGGCGCGAACCAAAACAAAAGCGCGGCCTAAAAGGCCGCGCGCCATCTTTAATTCAGATCTATATTGCCCGTAACGGCAGCGCCGAGGTAACGCAGGCCCGAGGGCAACCTTCCTTTCCGGCGCACTCCGCAGGATGAAAGAACCTCCGCCGCACGAAGTGCGCAGCGGAGGTTCTTTCATGTCCGAGGACGCGCCGGAAAGGAAGGTTGCCCTCGGGCCGAACAGCTATGGCAGCTTACGCGACGGTGTAAACCCAGTCGTGCTTATCCTCAACAGCACCAGACTGGATACCAGTCAGGGTCTCGCGGAGCTTCTTCATCACAGGGCCGATCTCGGTGTAGCCAGCCGGGAAGGTCACGGTCTCATCGGCACCATAAACCTTGTTGTCGATCTCGCCAACCGGGGAGATGACAGCAGCGGTGCCGCACAGGCCGCACTCGACAAAGGTACCGGCCTTGACCTCGGCCCACTCGACGGGGCGCTGGTCGACGGTTATGCCCAGGTCCTGAGCAACCTGAACGAGCGAGCGACGGGTGATGGAGGGCAGGATGGAGTCAGTGTGCGACTGCGGAACGACAAGCGTGCCGTCCTCCTTCACGAACAGGACGTTAGCGCCACCGGTCTCCTCGACATAGGTGCGGGACTCGGAGTCGAGATACAGGTTCTCGGCATAGCCCTCGCGATGGGCCTCCATCGTGGGCTTGAGGGACATGGCGTAGTTGAGGCCGGCCTTGATGTTGCCGGTGCCGTGCGGTGCGGCGCGGTCGTACTCGGAAACGCGCAGCTTGACGGGCTTGAGACCACCCTTAAAGTACGGACCGACCGGGGTCACGAGGATGCGGAACGTGTACTCAGGAGCGGGAGCCACGCCGATCACGTCACCGGAGCCGATCATAAACGGACGCACGTACAGGGTCGCGCCGGAACCGAAGGGCGGAACCCAGGCGGCGTTGGCAGAAACGACCTGCTTGACGGCCTCAACGAACTTGTCCTTGGGGAACGGGGGCATCTCGAGGCGCTGCGCAGAGTTGTACATACGCTCGGCGTTCATGTCGGGACGGAAGCAGACGATGCTACCGTCCTCGGCGGTGTAGGCCTTCAGGCCCTCAAAGACCTCCTGGCAGTAATGGAAGATGCCACCGCACTCGGAGACATGCAGGGTGTGGTCGGTGGTCAGGCCGCCCTCGTCCCACTCGCCATCCTTCCAATGAGCCTCGTAACTGTAATCGGTCTTCATGTAGCCAAAGCCGAGGCTACCCCAATCGATATCCTTCTTCTCGACAGTCATATGTCGCTCCTTACATACACAGTTGCAAACTCGCGAACCCGCACGCAAGGACCGAGGCCGACCGCGTCGCAACGTCGAACGCCCGGAGCGTAGAGCCGGACGGGACACGCGAGCGGCATCAAAGCCGATGGCACGTCGATTCGCATGCACGAGATTGTACTCCGCACGCGCGTCGGATAAAACGCTTTTCTTTAACTAACTAAAGTATTTTCATTTGACCGAAGCAAAAAGGCCCGCCACCGTAAGCGGTGACGGGCCTCAACTGCACGGTTTGCGCGCTGGCTCGTCTACGCGTTCTTTTTGCCCAGCTTAGCCTTAACCAGACCGACCACGGTCGGGATAATCGACACGGCAACGATACCAACGATCAGCAGCTCAAAGTGCTCCTGCACAAAGGGGATGCCGCCAAAGAAGTAGCCCAGCAGCGTAAAGAGCGTTGACCAGGTAATGCCGCCCAGCACGTTGTAGATGACAAAGTTGCGCCAGTGCATGCCGCCCATGCCAGCGATAAAGGGCACGAAGGTGCGGATAAACGGAAAGAAGCGGCCCAGGAAGATTGCCAGGTGGCCCCACTTATCCAAGAAGTCCTCGGACTTTTTGATGCGCTCGGGCGTCATGGCCTTGACCTTGCCCGAAGCGATGATCTTTTTGCCAAAGAAATGGCCGATCATAAAGTTGCACTGATCGCCCAAGATGGCAGCGGCCCATGCAACGGCCAGCAAAGCCACGATGTTAAAGCCACCGTTGTGGGCAAAGAAGCCCGAGGCGAACAGCAGCGAATCGCCGGGAAGGAACGGGAAGAACACCACGCCCGTCTCGATAAAGATGATCAGGAACACGCAGCCGTAGGCCATAAGCGGGCCGGCGGCGATCCAACTGGCGATCGCGGTGCGCGGGTCTTTGAGCAGCTCGGCGATAAAATTGATGAAACCCATGAAGTAAAACCTCTCAGTTGTGGGCGCGGATACGTCCAAGTTGACCAGTATACGGTCGCAGCGCCCCCTCGTGCGCAACCCCACAAAAGCATGACTCCATTACCAGCAAGTTTGCATAACTGACACCTGTCACGCAAAGTCGTGAAAGATCGCTCTTCCTAATCCCTAGCGAATCGCTATACTTTATTGAATCGCATTGCCATGGCGCTAAGGGAGGGCGGCCGGTGAGCTTTATCAATACCATTCACGAGGACATCAAGACCGTCCAGGCGCAGGACCCCGCTGCGCAAAACGGCCTGGTCATTTTCCTTTCGTACCCCGGTCTTCACGCCAAGTGGAATCACGTGCCCGAGCACTGGCTCTGGGAGCATGGTCATCGCTCGCTCGCCCGCGTGCTCTCACAAATCACCCGCCACATCACCGGCGTCGAGATTCATCCCGCCGCGCAAATTGGCAAGCACTTCTTTATCGACCACGCCATGGGCGTCGTCATCGGCGAGACCACCATTGTGGGCGACAACTGCGTGCTCTACCAGGGCGTCACGCTCGGCGGTACCGGCAACGAGACCGGTAAGCGCCACCCAACGCTCGGCAATAACGTCACTGTGGGCACAGGCGCCAAGGTGCTCGGTAACATCCGCATCGGCAACAACGTCAAGATCGGCGGCAACTCGGTCGTCGTCAAGGACGTACCCGATAACTGCACCGTCGTGGGCGTGCCCGGGCGCATCATCAAGCGCAACGGCTGCCGCGTGTTCGAGGAGAGCTTCGATGCCAAGCAGCATCGCGAGTACATGCCCGATGACGCCGCCGAGCAGAGCGCCCTCAACCGCCAGGGCATCACCGAGAATGCCCGCCGCGTCAAGGAACTCGAGCGAGAGGTGGCCGAGCTCAAGGCCCTCGTCACCAAGCTCGTGGACGAGCGCTAGGGCCGCAGGCAACCGCACAACATAAACGTCAACGCAAAAGGCGCGCCAGGGAATCCGTCCCTAGCGCGCCTTCTTTTCGATGTGACAAAGGGACGCCCCCTGCCACCTTAGGCAAACTGGCTCAGGTAAAGGTCGGCGTAAGCGCCCTCGGCAGCCAGCAGTTCCCTATGCGTGCCTTGCTCGATAATGTTGCCGTGATCCATGACCAAGATCAGGTCGGCGTCCACGATCGTCGACAGGCGATGCGCGATTACAAAGCTCGTGCGCCCATGCATGAGCGCATCCATGGCACGGCCGATGGCAAGCTCGGTGCGCGTATCCACGCTCGACGTCGCCTCGTCCAAGATGAGGATCGCCGGGTTGTTGAGCAGCACGCGCGCAATGGTCAGCAGCTGACGCTGGCCCTGGCTGATGCTTTCGGCATCGTTGGCCACGCGCGTGTCGTAGCCCTGCGGCATGGTGCGCACAAAGAAGTCGACCTGCGCGGCGCGGGCGGCAGCCACGATCTCGTCGCGCGTTGCCTCGGGGCAGCCGTAGGCGATGTTTTCGGCAATCGTGCCGTCGAACAGCCAGGCGTCCTGCAGCACCATGCCAAACTGCTGACGGAGCTCACCGCGGTTCATGAGGCGCGTATCCACACCGTCGAGCGTAATGCGGCCGCCGTCAATCTCGTAGAAGCGCATGAGCAGGTTGATGAGCGTGGTCTTACCCGCACCCGTGGTTCCCACCACCGCAATCTTCTGACCCGGTTCGGCGGTAAACGACACGTCGCGCATGAGCGGCTTTTCGGGCGCGTAGCCAAAGCGCACATGCTCAAAAGCGACGCGGCCCTCCACGCGACCCGACAGCTTGGCGGCCTCGTCCGGCAGTGGATCGGCCTCCATCTCGGGCTCATCGAGCAGGTCGAACACGCGCTCCGCACTCGCCAGCGCGCTCTGCAGCGAGTTGAAAGTGAACGACAGCTGCGTCATGGGTTCGGACGCCTCGTAGATAAACTGGAAGAACGCCTGGAACACGCCGACGGTCATGTGACCGGCAACCAGCATGCTGCAGCCCACGATCGCAATCACGATCTGCGCCAGGCGACCGATAAAGCGAACCGCGGGTCCGACGGCGTTGATCATAAAGTCGGCCTTGGTACTCACGCGCGCCAGCTCGCCCGAGGCCTCGTGCACCTCGGCAGAGCTCTGGTGCTCACGGTTGAATGCGCGAATCACCAAACGGCCCGAATAGCCTTCCTCGACCGCGCTCGTGATTTTGGACACCCACTCCTGACGCTCGCCCGTCACATCATGCGTACGGCGCGAAACCACCTTGGTCACCAGCAGCGATACCGCCGTAAAACCCAAAAAGATCAACGTGAGCCTAACGCTATAGACGAACATCATGATGATGGCGCCCGTCACGGTACCGATCGATACCAGCAGCTGCAGCAATCCGCGCTGCATGCTCTCGGACATCTTGTCCAAGTCGTTGGTCGCACGGCTGACCACTTCGCCGGGGCGATGTGCGTCAAAGTAGGCGAGCGGCAGGCGGCTGAGCTTTTGCGCGATGCGGTTGCGCAGGCGCAGGTTGAGTCGCTCGGCCACACTCGACATCAAAAAGCTCTGCAACGCATAGAACGACCCGGCGGCCGTCCAGATCAAGAAGTAGACAAAGATGGTCTTGCCGCATTGGTCCCAGGTGATGCTGAAGGTGGTTCCGCTGGCAAACGCCACCTGTATATGGCCCCACAGCTCGTCGATAACATGAGCGCTATATGCCGGCGCGGCGGTGTTAAAGATGACGTAGAACACGATGCTCGCAAACACGATGTAGAAGCGCCAATGGTCGCCGGCGGCCTCGCCCCACAAGCGGCGCACCGTCGCCCAGGTATCCCGAGGCGTCTCGTCCTCATCCTCGTCGTCCACATCGCGCATGCGCTCTGCTTCCGCGCGGGCACGCTCGTCCTCGGCACGCTCGTTTTCCTCGTACAGCGCTTGGCGGCGAGCCTCACGCTCGGCCGCGGCCCTGGCGGCGTCATCCAGCTCGGTCGATGCGGCAGCCTGCTCGACCGCTTCGACCGCGTCCACAACGACGGCATCGATAGCGTCGCTGCGCTTCTTGAGCTCCCCGGTCATGCTACTCACCTCCCTTCATTTGCGATTCCGCGATGGCGCGGTATACCTCACAGGTTTCCATAAGCTCGCCATGCGTGCCCAAGCCCACGACCTCGCCATCCTTGAGCACGACAATCTGGTCGGCGTGCAGAATCGTCGAGATGCGCTGCGCGATGATAAGCACCGCGGCGTCGCGCGTCTCGTCTTGCAACGCATGGCGCAGGGCGGCATCAGTCTTAAAGTCCAGAGCAGAAAAACTGTCGTCGAAGATATACAGGTCGGCGCGCTTCATGAGCGCGCGAGCAATGGCCAGGCGCTGGCGCTGACCACCCGAGAAGTTCGTACCGCCCTGGGCAACCGGGGTATCGAGCCCCTGCGGTTGATCGAGCACAAAGGTGCTCTGGGCAACCTGCAGCGCATGAAGCATGTCCGCCTCGGTCGCGTCCTCGTTGCCAAAGCGCAGATTGCTTGCCACGGTGCCCGAGAACAGCCACGCCTTCTGCGGCACATAGGCGATGCGCCCGCGAATCTCACCTTGCGAAAGCTCGCGCAGATCGACGCCGTCCAGGCGAATGGCGCCCCTGGTGGCATCGTGAAAACGCAGCAAGAGCTTTGCCACCGTCGACTTACCCGAACCGGTCGAGCCCACGATCGCGGTCGTCTGACCGCGACGACAGGCAAAGCTCAGGTCGCACAGGGTGTCCTCGTCGGCATCGTCAAAGCGAAACGACATGTGATCGAACACGGCGACCGCATCGGCCCCGTCCTTTGAGTCGGACGCGGCCGCATCGAGCGTACGCTGGCCATCGACGATGCTCGGCTTAATCTCCAGCACCTGCTGTGCGCGGTTCAGACATGCCGCGGCGCGCGGAAGCGTCAGCACCACCATCTGGGCCATCATCACAAAGAACAGGATCAGAAGCGCGTACTCCAGCACCGCCGAGATGCTCGCGATCTGCATGGCGTGGGCGCCCACGCGGTTGCCGCCCACCCACAGTACCGCCACCTCGGCGATATTCATCAGAAAGAAGGTGGAGCTGTCGAGGCCCACAAACAGATGGTTGACTTTGATGGCGTTGGCGGCGTAGTCGCTAAACACCTCGTCCAGGCGCTGTTCCTCACGACGCTCCTTGTTAAATGCACGGATGACGCGCACGCCCACGATGTTTTCGCGCAGCACCACGTTCATGCGGTCGATAAAGCTCTGCAAGCGCATAAAAATCGGAGCCGCGTTGGCAACCGTAAAGACCGCCGCAACCAGCACGATCGCAACCACGACGCCCAGAAGCATGCCCATGGCCGGATCGATGAGCCAGGCGAAGATGATGCCTGCCACCGCCAGGAACGGCACCGGCAGCACCAGCTGAATGGTCTGCAGAATCGCCTGCTGAATCACGTTGATGTCGTTGAGCGAGCGCGTGATCATCGAACCCGTGCCAAAGCGCTCAAAGTCACTGGCAGACAGCTCGAGCGACTTGTCGTAGACGGCATTGCGGATATCGCAGGCCACGTTGGCGGCCAGGCGCGCCGCAAGATAGCAGCCCAACACCGCGCCGCCGCTGGCCATGCCGGTCGCGATAAGCATGTAGAGACCGTTACGCAAAATGTAGTCGACATCGCCCGTGGTGATACCGGTGTTGACCATGTTCGCCAACATCGTGGGTACCAGCAGTGTGCCGACGTTGTCGATTAGCAGCACCAACAACGTCACCGCGACAAGCCTGCGATACGGCTTCATAAACCTCATTAAGAGTCGCACGACTCCCCCTCACCTTGATTCTCGGCCTGGCTCTCGGCAGCGATATGCTGCTTAAAGGCATCGCACTCATCGCCGAGCGCATGGGAAAATTTTCCGATTAGGCGCATGATTTCACGTTGCTCACACGGCTCAAGCGCGCCAAAGGCTCGCTGCTCGGCCTTGAGTGCCGGCAGCGCATAACGCTCGGCAAACCGCATGCCCGCTTCGGTCAAACGCACAACCTTGTTCTTACGGCTGCCTTCGGCAAACTCCAACGTTGCAAAGTCCCGCGCCGTCAAGGTTTTAATGGCCGAGTTGATGGTCTGCTTGCTGTAGAACCATTCGCTCGTCAGGCGGCTTACGGCAATACTGCCGCCCGCCGTGCTGGTATCGACGAGCATCCAGTAAGCGCAGTCCGAAAGACCGCAGGCGCGCGAGAACTCCGAATAGATATGGTCGAGTCCATTGAGCAACCGGTCGAAGTCGACCAGCGTAACCGCACTATTCATCTATCCCACCATTCGATTGTCCGATTTTTGACCAATTTTGTATCTCTAGATTAGTCCGAGTTTTGACTATCGTCAACAGGCTCTCCGCAAATGCTTGCACTTTTATGGCCTATCGGCAGAAAAAGACCGCCGGCGCGGGGGCAGCGCCAGCGGTCACGTGAAAATCGGGTTTTATTGCCCGTTAAGCGGCGACGGCCTCATAGACCGTAGCGCCCGAGAAGCTGTCATGCAGGCTCTTGCCGGCAATCCACGGCAGCTCGACGACCTCGCAGACCGTGTTGACCAGCTCGGAGCAGTCAGTAAAGTGGCCCTTGTCGTTGAGGGCCTCGCAATCCTGAACACGCCAATAGCCATCGGTGTGCGTGATGTAGTACTCGTGATCGTCAATCGTCACAAAAGCGCGCGTCTTGGAACGCAGCAGCTTCAGAAATCCTTCGAAGTCGGTCTCGACGACATCTCCAGCCTGGAACATGATGTTACCTCCTGGCCCGGCGCCACCACGGCGCATTGATAAACGTTGGTACTCCTTTAGTAAAACCTTTATCAGAGGTTATGCGTTCGTCATTTAGGCAAGTGGTAAAAAACCGCAGGGTAGACGGGATAAAACGTTTAACCATCCCATTTGTTTGTCACATTCTGAAGGTACTTTTATGCAAACCTACTTTCCCAATTGGAATCTACCCTTTTGGCCGGGCAATTGACCGTCTATCGTTTGAGCCCGACGGGTATGAACGGGGCATCTGCAACGCCACCGCAAGGAGACACCATGGAGACTATCGAAGCACTCATTCACCGCCGCAGCTGCCGCAAATACAGCGACCGCCCTGTCGAGGCCGAAAAGCTTGCACGTATTATCGAAGCCGGCCAATATGCACCGAGTGGCATGGGCCGCCAACCGGTGACGTTTGTCGCCGTCACCGACCCCGCGACCGTCGAGCGTCTCTCACAGCTCAACGCCCAGGTCATGGGCAGCAACAGCGACCCCTTCTATGGCGCCAAGACCGTTGTGGTGGTGCTGGTCGACCGCAGCGTGCCCACGTATCTGGAAGACGGCTCGCTCGCCATGGGCAACTTGCTCAACGCCGCCTATGCACTGGGTGTCGATTCGTGCTGGATTCACCGCGCGCATGAGGTCTTTGACTCGCCCGAGGGCCTGGAGCTGCTGGCCAGCTGGGGCCTGCCCGCCGACGGCAGCCTGCGCGGTGTCGGTCACTGCATTCTGGGCTATGCCGAAGACACGCTACCCGAGCCCAAACCCCGCCGCGACAACGTGGTGTATGTAAAGTAATTAGCTCCGCCGTTCTAACGAACGGCGGACCCGCTCGCAACTTATCTTGCCGGTGGAGTTGTCGTCGTTTCGTTCGTTTGAGTCGTTTCGGCGCCGTCGCCCTGTTCGTCCTCGTCCTTTTGAGCGTCGGCAATGGTGGAGGCTGCCGCAACGATACCGCGCTGGGGCGCGACGCCCGTCTGGGTCTGAGCGCCCTCGACAATTTCTGTGCCTGCATGCGCGAGCTCGGGCGATTTAAACACTGCGTCCAAGTTGGCGCCGCCGCCGGCGTAGCCAAGCGCAGCGAGTGCGATGATGATCACCGCAATGACGACCGCGATCGGAACATAACGATGCCAACCAGCCGGATTGAGTCCGCTGCGGCGAGCCGCCCCGCGGCTGATGTAACCGAGCGTTCCGTCGTGCTTGAGCTTTGAGCCCACCACGCACTTGCGGCCCCACAACGAGGACTCTGCCTGCATGGCCAAGCGGGCGCTTGCCGAAGGATAGCCGTATTTAGTGCGCTTGAACGAACCATCAAACCCCGAGGCGTGTTTGCCCCACGTCACCGATGTCGTGCGTCGGTTGACCGGCGCGGCGCTCCGCCTTCTGCGGCTCGGTTTTGTAGTCTCAGCCATACGCCCCCGCACGCCGTAACCAAATCGAAACAATAACGCTTTGGACTGTAGCACACGCGTCGCGCGCGGTCACGGGCGCCTCACTCAACGGTCATCGTCCTTCAGTAAGCGCCACAGCGTTGTTCGGCTTATGCCCAGCACCTCCGCCGCACGGGTTCGGTTGCCGTGGAGATGATCTACAACCAGATGCGCGATATCTCGCTCGGTATCGGCCAACGGTCGCAGGATATACAGGTCGCTTTCGAGTGTCGGGGCGCCAAAGGTTGCGGTCTTAATCACGTCCTCTTGGGCTAGCACTTCCTCCGCCACAGCGCGATCCACCGTGCCCGCCCCCACCAATATATACAGTCGTTCCGAGACCTCGCGGAGCTGCAGATAATTGCGCGGCCAGCGGTAAGCATCGAGCGCCTTCGTCGCCGCGGCAGACAGCGTGGGTGCTGCCGTCCCAAATGCACCAGCGAGATATTCCAAATAGCGCGCAACCTTCGTCGACGCGGCCCCCTGCTCGACGATTGCCGGCGCCACGCTCACCGCACAGGCGAAGCGCTCGGTCACAAAGGCGGCTTGATTACTTTCGCTGCCGCCCGGCATGTCATTCGCCGTCAGCACCACATGGCAGCGCGTCGCCAACGCGGTGTCGGCCATCGTGGAAACGAGCTCGCGAAGGCGCTGGGGGCCAACCGCATTCCAGCCCGCAATGTAAAGTGTCAGCCCCGTTTGGAACAACGGCGATTCGGCGCTTTTGAGCACGTGGCGCCAACCGCGATCGGTAAGCTCATCGAGCGCAACGGCAACAAAGGGTTGATCGGCAAAAGGACCGTCCAGATAGAGGCGCTTGGCGATCTCGACCTGACCCGCTCCCAGCTCGCCCTCGAGCATAAGGGGCACGCCGCGCGCGTAGCTCTCGGCGACCGGCGCAGCTACCGAGGCCGCCCCCTCAACGATGCCGTACGCGCTCGATTCGTAGCGGGCCTCAACTTCGTCGGCGTTGAGCCACTCGATGCCCGCATGTGCCGCGGCGCCGCGCACCTCGCGGACCACGACGACCCAAAGGCCCCCGCCCTCTTTGTCGGTGGGGCGAACGGTCAGGCTCAGGCGCGTACCCGCACGCCCCATAACCAGACGCGCGCCGTCTCCTATACGGTCGAGGCGCTCAGCGACAAAAGCCGCCACATCCCGCTCAAGCGCCGCGTCATTCATGGTCGAGATCGCGACGTCCCCACGCGCATCGATTGCCAATGCCGAGGCCCCGGCAGCAGCCAGGGCCTCGGTCAAGATGTTTAGCTTGGCATCGCTATCCATGATTTGCCCCTGTCCGCGGCGACGTGCAACCGCCGACGGTCGCACGACCGAGTGTTTCAAAATTGAACGATATTGCTCACCAAACACTATAGGGCAGAAAGCGCCGTCCTGCGAGTATAGGTGTTGCCCCGCATCGCCATCCTGGCGGGGCGATAAGAGCTCTTCGGGACTTATAAACCTGCGGACAAGCCATACCCGCAAGAGCTCCTATCGCTCCACCGCAGGCTTGCGCTCACCAGCAACCAGCAACCAGCACGCGAATAAGCTACTTCTCTACCAGATTCCCAGCACGTGCTGCATTCCCAAACTCATGCACGCAATGCCAATCCAGCAGCAAAAGCCCAGCGCGATGGGCTTGCCGCCCTTTTTGACCAGCTCGACGATATCGGTATTAAAGCCAATAGCCGCCATGGCCATCACGATAAAGAACTTCGACAGCTCCTTGATGGGCGCCGTGATGGACACGGGAAGCTGAAGCACCGTGGTGATTACGCTCGCCAGCACAAAGAACAGCACAAACATGGGAAACGCGCGTTTAAGCGAGAACGTGCTTTTGGCGTCGCCGCCGGCCTTGCGCGCCAGATGCATCTGCCAGCATGCGAGGACCAACGTGATGGGAATAATGGCCAGCGTCCTGGTGAGCTTGACCACCGTGGCGCTCTCGAGCACATTGGCGCCGGGATGCATGCTGTCCCAAGCGCTCGCTGCAGCCGTTACGGACGAGGTGTCGTTGATGGCGGTGCCGGCAAACAGGCCAAAGCCCTCGTTGGTCAGCCCGAGCATACCGCCGAGCGTCGGAAACACGAGCGCCGCGATAACGTTAAACAGGAAGATGACCGAAATAGCCTGGGCAATCTCGCGATCGTCGGCATCGATGACGGGCGCGGTCGCGGCGATGGCAGAACCGCCGCAAATTGACGAGCCCACGCCCACAAGCGTCGCGATCTTGCTCGGCACGTTCATAACGCGGCAGAGCACAAAGGCGATGACAAGCGAGGTCGAGATTGTCGCCACGATAATCGGTAGCGACTGGGCGCCCTTGGACAGAATCTGGGAGAGGTTCATGCCAAAGCCAAGCAGGATAACCGCGTACTGCAAGACTTTTTTAGACGTATAGGTGACACCGGCGGCGAGCTGTTCGCGGCGATTCTTGGGAAAGACGAGCGCCAGAACCATGCCGAAGAGGATGGCGAATACCGGCCCACCGACCACCTCAATCTGTTTGCCGAGCAGCGTTGCGGGGATAGCGATGATCAGGCAGAACAAGACACCCTTCCAGCGCTCGCGTACGATATTCGCCAGTTGCATATGGGATTCCTTCTTTCTCTTTCACGTTTGCGACGGCTTATGATACGGCAACATTGGGCATAGCCTTGCGCAAATACAGACTAAGATGCCGCAATAGTTCTCGGGCGACAGCCGAATTACCCTCCGCGGAGAGCTGATTCGCGGCATAATTAACAACTGACATATGAGTTTGATAGAACAGTTGCGAGGCGCTATGGAAGAATCGATGCACGTCGGCGAGCAGGAAACGAGCCTACAGGACCAGTCCTACCACACCATTCGACGCAAGATCGTCTATCTGGACTACAAGCCGGGCGAAAAGCTGGGCGTCAAGCAGCTTTGCGACGACCTGGACATGGGTCGCACGCCCGTGCGCGAGGCTTTGGTTCGCTTGGCGCAGGAAGGGCTGGTGCGCACCGTGCCCCAGAGCGGCACCTACGTCTCACCCATCAACCTCACCCTTGCCGAGAGTGCCTGTTACATCCGCGAGCATCTGGAAAAACAGGTGATCGTGGAGTGCTGTGCGCGCGCCACGTCGGCCGGCATCGAGCAGCTCGACCGCGCCATCGCGCTGCAGGAAAAGGCCATGGCCGAAGAGGATCGCATCGGCTTCTTTTTGAGCGACAACCTCATGCATCACATGATTTTTAGCATCGCATGCCGCAGCACTGTGTGGTCGTGGCTCGAGGAGACTAATGCCGACCTGGAGCGCTTCCGCTGGCTGCGCGCCGCCACGCAGGTTCTCGACAATCAGGACATCGTGAACGAGCACAAGCAGATTCGCCGCGCTATCGCCGGTCGCGACCCCATCGAAGCGAGCTTTTTGGTCAGCAAGCACCTGCACATGATGTTCCGCAACCAAACCGAGGTTCTGGACCAGTTCCCCGAGTACTTCGAGACCAGCAAGCTCCGCTAACCTGCCAAAACCACCACAAAGGGGACAGGCACCTTTGCGGTGGTTTCTCCGTACAAAAAGGCCCGACTCTGTCTGATGACGCGGAGCCGGGCCTTGGTCGTTAGAACGGCGGAACCAACTACTCGACTGTGACACTCTTTGCCAGGTTACGGGGCTGGTCGACGTCGCAGCCGCGCAGGATGGCCACCTCGCGGGCAAGCAACTGCAGCGGGACGCTCGCCGTGATGGGGCTGAACACGTCGCGGACGGCCGGCACACGAATGATGCAGTCGGCAATCTTGTTGATTTCCTCGTCACCCTCGGTGGCAACGACGATGACCTTGGCACCCCGTGCCTTGCACTCCATGAGGTTCGACACGGTCTTGTCGTAGGTGGCACTCTTGGTGGCCACAGCGATGACAGGGAAGCCCGGGTCGATCAGGGCAATGGGGCCGTGCTTCATCTCGCCGGCGGCGTAGGCCTCGGCATGCAGGTAGCTGACCTCCTTGAGCTTGAGCGCGCCCTCGTAGGAAATAGCGGCACCCATGCCACGGCCCACGAACAGCGCCGACTGCGCGTCCTTGCACAGCAGGGCGGCCTCATGAACGGCCTCGGTCTGGGTATCCAAAATCCACTGGATCTGCTCGGCCGTATCGGAAAGCTCGCGGAACAGCATGCGCGCCTGTTTGGTGGTCAGACGGTACTTAACCTGCGCCAACAGCAAAGCCAGCAGCGTAAGGCTCACGACCTGGCCGATGAAGCTCTTGGTCGAGGCGACCGCGATCTCCTTGTTGGCCTTGGTGTAGATGACGCCGTCGCTCTCGCGCGCCACCGGGCTGCCCACCACGTTGGTGATGCCAAAGACCTTGGCGCCCTTGATGCGCGCGTCGCGGATGGCGGCGAGGGTGTCTGCCGTCTCGCCCGACTGGGACACGGCAACGACGAGCGTCGTCGGCGTGATGATAGGATTGCGATAGCGGAACTCGCTGGCCGCCTCGACCTCGGTCGGGATGCGAGCCCAGCCCTCAATAAGGTTCTTGGCAATAAGGCCGGCGTGGTAGCTGGTGCCGCAGGCAATTACGTAGACGCGGTCGATGTCGTTGAGTTCCTCGAGGGACAGGCCCAGCTCGTCGATGTCGAGCTCGCCGGCAGGCGTCATACGGCCGACCAGCGTGTCGCGCACGACGCGCGGCTGCTCGTGGATCTCCTTGAGCATGAAGTCGGGATAGCCGCCCTTTTCGGCCATGTCCAGATCCCAGTCGATGTGGGTGACCTTGGGCTCGATAACGTTGCCGGCCTCGTCGGTATACTCGACGCCCGCAGGCGTAAGCTTGGCAAACTGACCGTCCTCGAGTACCACGACGTCGCGGGTGGCGTCGATAAGCGCGATGACGTCTGAGGCGACGTAGGCGCCGGTTTCGCCCGCGCCGACGACGATTGGGGAGTCCTTGCGGGCCACGGCGATTACACCGGGCTCGTCGGCGCACACGGCAGCCAGTCCATAGGCGCCCACCACGTGGGTGCAAGCCTCGCGCACGGAGGCCATCAGATCGTGCGTCTCGGCATAGGCTTCTTCGATCAGATGCGCGAAGACCTCGGTATCGGTCTCGCTCTTAAAGTGATGGCCGCGGCCCTCCAGCTCCTCGCGCAGCTCGGCGAAGTTCTCGATGATGCCGTTGTGGACGATGGCGATACGGCCGTCGCAGCTGGTGTGAGGGTGGGCGTTGACGACGGAAGGCTTGCCGTGGGTGGCCCAGCGGGTGTGGCCGATGCCGCAGGTGGCATCGCTATCGATGTTGGAAAGCTCGCTCTCCAGGCCCGCAACTTTACCCACGCGGCGAATGACGTCGAGGTGCACCGCAGCGTCCTCGCCCACCTCGAGCGCAACGCCCGAGGAGTCATAGCCGCGATACTCCATACGCTTAAGACCCGTGACCAGGATGTTCTTTGCAATATCAGAGCCGGTGTAGCCGACGATTCCGCACATAGGATAAATCCCTTCGTTCGCGAGACTGCAAAACGTCCACGCACAAGGGGCGCTGAGACGCACAACGTTCGAGTATTGTACTCACGCGAGCGCAAGCTGATATACCAGAAGTGGTATCTCAACTTGGATACCACTCGATGCACACATGCCCAAACAACCGCGATGGGGACAGGCGCCTTTGTGGTGGTTTGGGCTCCAGCGTTTGCCCAGATAAAACCTACCAAAACAAACCAGTCCCTTTTTGGTAGGTTTGGGATGCTACAATCTGGCTTGTACTTGAAACGCATCAAAGGGGCCGCTATGGCAAAGGTAAAAATCAGCGACGTCGCGCGCGAGGCCGGGGTTTCGTTGGGCACGGTGTCCAACGCGCTCAACCATCCCGAAAAGCTGCGCCCCGAGACCCTCAAGCTCATCAACGAGACCATCAATCGCCTTGGCTACCTGCCCAACCAAAGTGCCCGTCAGCTCGCAGGCGGCACCACCAAGTCCTTTGGCCTGGTCCTCCCCCGTCTCGATCACGGCTTCTCGCTCCAAATTGCCAGCGGCGCCCATAACGAGGCCCGCAAGCACGGTTACGACCTGCTCATCGCCAACGCCGATAACGACGGCATTCTCCAGGACCATTACCTGCGCTACTTTATGGGCACGCAGATGTCCGGCGTCATGGTTCAGCCCATGGCGTCCCCCGACTGGCACCCCGCTATGACCAAGATGCCCGTGCCGATCGTCCATCTGGACATCCACTGTTCCGAACCCGGTTACTACGTGGCCGCCGACAACGAGGCGCAGGGGCGCATTATCGCCGAGCTCGCCGTTGCCCGTGGCGCACGCCATATCACCGTTGTGGGCAGAGCGGCATTTATGCAGCTCACCCTGCGCGTACTTGGCATCCACAAGGCCCTTGCCCTGCACCCCGATATCAAGATCGAAGTCATCGACGCCGGCGAATGGAATACCGCTGCCGACGGCTACGGCATCGGTGCCCAAATCGCCGAGCGCCCCGCGGACGAGCGTCCCGACTTCGTGGTCGGCCTCACCGACGTACTGGCCTCGGGCGTCATCTCGGCGCTGGTCGATAAAGGCATCTCCGTCCCCGAGCAGGTCCGCGTGGCCGGCTGCGACGGCAACCCGCTCGCCTGGAGCGGGTCGGTCCCACTGACCACGGTGGCACCCCCAGGCTACGAGATTGGCCGCAAGGGCGTTCAGTTGCTGATGGAGCAAATCGAGAACAAGCCCGCCGCCAAGACCAAACGCGTCCGCGTCGGCTCTGCCGCGCGCCCCGTCACCGCGGTCACGGCCGCCGAGGACATCAGCCGCCAAGAGCTCGTACGCCCGTTTTTACTGGAGCGCGCCAGCACCCAGGCAAGCAGTCACACCGAAGCCACCGCCATCAACCTGGGCGCCTACCTGTAGTAAAAAGCGCCGCAGCGGAAACAGCCCCGCTGTGGCGCTTTTTACTGGCCCCACGCCCATAGCCAAGGCTACAGCTACGGATATTTATGGAATACAATCCATATTTTCATGAATTATTTTGATAAAATGGATTCAGTTCCATATTTTTTGTAATTTCATAAGAATATTGATTTTGCTCCAATGTTTTCAAACCCAGGGAGAGGCTTTATGGATTTGATTGACCGCAAACAGTACCTCGACTGGCTCATTTCGTGGAAAGACTCGCATGTTATCAAGGTCGTTTCGGGCGTGCGTAGGTCCGGCAAATCGAAGCTATTCGAGATTTACCGTGGTCATTTGCGCGACCATGGAACCACAGATGCCCAGGTTGTATCCCTCAACTTTGAAGATCTGGAGTTCGAGTCTCTTACGTCGTATAGAGCACTCTACGACTACGTTTCCGCCAGACTCGTCCCCGATAAGATGAACTACGTTTTTCTGGACGAGATTCAGCATGTCGAGCACTTCGAAAAAGCCGTCGACAGCCTATTTATCAGGGACAATGTCGATCTCTACATAACCGGTTCCAACGCCTATCTGCTCTCGAGCGAGCTGGCAACCTTACTATCCGGTCGCTACGTAGAGCTCAAGATGCTGCCCCTCTCCTTTAAAGAGTTTTGCTCGGCAAAAACCAATGGCGGAAAGGCTCCTACCCAGCTGTTTGACGAGTACATCACCCGGGGCTCCTTTCCCTTTATCGCCGAAACGGGTATCCAGGGCTCCCAGGCGCGCGATTACCTTATGAGCCTCTACGACACCATAGTCATACGCGACGTTATCGAACGCTTGAAGGTCTCGGACGTCTCGACCCTGCGCGATATCACCAAGTTCCTACTCCATAACGTCGGAAGTCGAATCTCGGTTAAAAAAATCTCCGACACGCTCTCGTCCAACGGCAACAAAACTGACCAGAAAACCGTCGCCAAGTACCTCAAAGGGCTAACAGACAGTCTCGTGCTGTATTCGGCACCGCGCTACAACGTACGCGGTCGGCAGCTTCTTACAACAAATGGCAAATACTACGCCGTTGACCTTGGACTTAGAGGCGCTCTCGTCAAAACTCAGAGCAGCGACATCGGTCATATCCTCGAAAATGTTGTCTATCTCGAGCTCCTACGCCGCGGATACGACGTCTACGTGGGCGATATCGATGATGGGGAAATCGATTTTGTTGCCCTAGGCTCAGACGAAACGGCCTATTTTCAGGTTTCAGCCACCACGCTCGACGAAACTACCCTCAACCGCGAGCTGGCCCCCTTTAACAAAGTCCGAGACAACTATCCCAAGACACTTCTTACGCTCGACACGCTATTTGCCGACGCAAACTACGAAGGAGTTCGCAAGCGTAACGTAATCGACTGGCTCCTGGAGTAACTCGTAACGCCCAAAGCCCCTGCCAGCCCGTTTCCAAGGCTGCCGTCTCGATCATTTAAAGCACAAAACCCCTCTTAGCGGCCAAAACTGCAGTCTAGGCGAGATAAGAGGGGCTGGCTGTATCGACGCTTCCGCGCGGGCGCTGTCGTCACCGCTAGAGGCAGACAACGCCCACGGGCGCATTCAGGATCTTGGCTAAAGATGCGGCCACCCAGCTAAGCGGTTGGCCGCATCTTTAAAATGCTATTGAAATGGCTCGGGTGCAAACGCTAGCGCACGGCCTTGACCGCCGCCATCAGATCGAACAACGTATCGAGCACGGCCTCGCAGCCATCCACCACGTCCTGCGGCAGCGGCACAATATCGGGGACGGCAAAGACATGGCAACCCGCCGTGATACCCGAGACGCAGCCGTTGCGCGAATCCTCGACCACGGCACATTCCTCGGGGGCAAAGCCCGCGCGCTCGCAGGCAAGCAGATACATCTCGGGATCGGGCTTGCCGTGCACGACGTCCTCGCCGCAAGTCACCGTCTCAAACTTGTCAAAGAGGCCGACCATCTTAAGGTTGCGCTCGGCCGTAACGAGGCGCGACGACGTTGCAAGGCCCACGTGATAGCCCGCAGCCAGCAGCTCGTCCAGGCACTCGGCGGCGCCGGCCTTAAGCTCCAGGTCGGTCTTGACCATCTCGTCGCGGATCTCCTTGTGGCGATGATAGATCGCCTCAGCGGTTTCTCTGCTGCCGTAATGCTCCTCTAGGATGCCCATGACATCGGGCAGCGTGCGACCGATAAACTGATGGATCAGCGTGTCATCAATCGCGACACCCAGCTCGGCAGCGCCCGCTTTCCATGCCTTGATGCCCAGACGCTCGGTATCGACCAGCGTTCCGTCCATGTCAAAAATAACAGCCTTAATCATATCGGTCCCCTCACCGGATTGCGTTACTGCCACTCTACCGCACTTTACAAACTTGTATATAACGTATATAGCATATTGCACTTTCGTTACATAGGTAGAAATCTTATGACAAGCAGCCCGGTAGGATTATAGTTTTCGACCGAGTACTCAATAGCAAGGATCGTTTCATGTTTTCAGACACCACGGCACCCGCAGAGGAGCTTCAAGACAAGCTATCGGCGCTCGAACAGCTGCTTTTGGCATACGGGCGCGTGGCTATCGGGTTTTCCGGCGGCGTTGACAGCAGCTTTTTGGCCGCCGTATGCGCCCGCATCATGCCTACCAATACCCTCCTCGTCCATCTCACCACGCCGCTCATCGGCACACCCGAGCAGGCTTCGTTTGAGCGGTCCGTTGACGGACAAACCGATGAGGGTCCGCATTTTATGCTCCCCGTGCTCAATCTTTCGGTCGATCAGCTGCAGCTCCCCCAGGTAGCCTGCAACGATGCCGACCGCTGCTACCACTGCAAGCGCGCCGGCTTTACCGCTATCGTCAACCACGCCAAGTCGCTAGGCTTTCCCACCGTCATCGATGGCAGCAATGCAAGCGATCGCGGTGACTACCGCCCCGGCATGCGTGCGGCAGAAGAGCTCGGTGTACGCTCACCCCTTATGGAGGTCGGCTTTACCAAGGACGAAGAGCGCGAGCTGCTGCGCGCATGGGGCTACCCCGTCTGGAACCTGCCGGCAGGCGCCTGCTTGGCCACGCGCATTCCCACGGGCGAGGAGCTTACGCGCGAGAAGGTCGGTTTAATCCGCGCCTGCGAGGATTATCTGCACGATCTTGACCTGGCGCAGGTCCGCGCACGCCTGGTCGGCGGCTGCATGCATATCGAAGCCGCCCCGGCAGATGTCGCCAAGATCGCCGCCCTCGGCGGTACCGTGGTCAACGACGAGGGAAAGACCCCGCTGCCCGCCGCCATCGAGTCCGCGCTGCGCAACCTAGGCTGCGGACACATCTCCCCCGAGGTCGCCCCCTACATCCACGGCAACATGAACCTGTAGGTTGCGCCGTTTTACAAACGGCGCAACTGCTCGGCGCTGCGCAGGCCCCGGGCACGGCAATCTGCTCGCTCGCGCATGCTCAACCTGAACCACATAAATTGTTGCCGACCTTCTAAAAGGGGACAGATTTATTTTGGCAGGTTTTATCTGGGGAAACGTCGAGCCCCACACGTCCCAACCATCGCAACCCCTTCTAGGGCAAATGGATCGATAGCGCGTCTCCCAATCTTTAAGTATTTGTTCGGTAGAGCGACCCCTGCCGGCACCTGCTAGACTGGTAGATTCCGAACCGTCTAGCCAGGAGCCTCAATGTCGCGCAAGTCCGCCTACAAGCAAGTACTTTCCATCGGCACCGCCGTGGTGCTGGGGTTTGCGCTGTTCACAGGGTCGCTCGACGGAGCGCCCAAGCTGCTCTCGCCGCAAAGCGATGAGCAGGCGGCTGCTCTGGCCGAGAAGCAAAGCGAGAGCCCCAACCGCACCGACGACGAAGCGGACTTGGTCGCCCGGCTCGAATCGGGAACAGCGAGCTCCACGGACTCCGAAGATGATCAGGACTCCGGCGATGGCTCTGAATCCGCCACGACCGACACCGCTGACGATGCCTCTTCAAACGTCACCCCCATCGACGAGGTCGAAAACCCCGATCTCGACCGCGCCCGCGGCGTATATCTCAGCAGCATTCCCGACTACGCCGGCAACCCCTACGTTGCCCTTCGCGCCGACAGCACGCACCCGTTGGGCACGCCATCATTCACGCTCGACGAATACGAGCGCGCTACCAAAGAGGGCTGCTTTAAGAAGTTCTCCAAGCTCGATAGCCTGGGCCGCACCCGCAAGGCACTCGCCTGCGTGGGTCCCGAATCGCTCGGTCAGGGCAAGCGCGGCGATATCTCGCGTATCCATCCCGCTGGATGGCACCAGCAGCGCTACGACTTTATTCCGGGTCAGAGCCTCTACAACCGCTGCCACCTTATCGCCTGGTCGCTCTGCGGCGAAAACGCCAACCGCAAGAATCTGCTCACCGGCACGCGCTATCTCAACGAAACGGGCATGCTGCCGTTTGAAGAGCAGATCCTCGGCTACATCCACGACACAGGCAACCATGTGCTCTACCGCGTCACGCCCATGTACAACGAAGAGGAACTTGTCTGCCGCGGCGTGCGCCTTGAGGCGCAATCGGTCGAGGACCACGGCAAGACCCTGTGCTTCCACGTGTACTGCTACAACCTGCAGCCGCATGTGCAGATCGACTACGCCACCGGCCGCAACCAGACATCCGGAGACTAGCGCCGACCAGGCTGCCCCAAAACCTAAAATGATCCGTTTTCCTCCGTCCCCCAGGGATCAAAAAGGGCCGCCCTGGATTGCCCAGAGCGGCCCTTGCATCGGCATGCATGTTGCGGGCAACGCCACGCGCTACTTGGCGCGGCCCTCCTCATAGCGCTCGACCAGCTTGGCCTGAACGTCATAGGGAACCTGCTCATAGCCAGCGGGCTTCATGGTAAAGTCACCCGTGCCGCGCGTAATGGAGCGCAGGCGCGTCGAGTAATCCGTCAGCTCGGCCAGCGGCGCCTGGGCGATGACCACGGTGTCACCGCGCTCATCGGTCTCCATGCCCGTCACGCGACCGCGCGAGGCCGAGATGTCGCCCATCACGGCGCCGGCGTAGCTCTCGGGGATCGTCACCGTGATTTCCTCGATAGGCTCCAGCACCACTGGATCGGCATCGGCGCATGCCTTGCGCAGGCCGATGCGAGCCGCCGCGCGGAACGCCATCTCGTTGGAGTCGACGCTGTGATACGAACCGTCGTACACCGCGACGCGAATGCCCGTGAGCGGGTAGCCGGCAATGATGCCGTCCTTCATGGTCTCCTGGACGCCCTTGTCCACGGCGGGAATCAGCGAGCGCGGGATGCGGCCGCCCACGACCTCGTCCACGAACTCATAGCCGTCGCTCGTGCCGTCGGGCCCAATGAGCGGCTCCACGCGCAGCCAGCAGTCGCCGTACTGACCGGCGCCGCCGGTCTGCTTCTTGTGGCGACCCTGGGCGCTCGCCGTGCGGCGGATGGTCTCGCGATACGGAATGCGGATCGGCACGCTCTTGGCAGCAACCTTGGTGCGGTCCTCCAGACGATTGAGCAGCACCGAAACCTGCGCCTCGCCCACTGCCGAGATGATAGTCTGGCCCGTCTCCTCGTCACGATCGATGCTCATGGTCGGATCAGCCTTGCACGCCTTCTCGATAAACGTGTAGAGCTTCTCCTCGTCGCCGCGGTTCTCGGCCTCGATGGCAATGCGGTACTGCGAGTTGGGGAACTTAAACGCCGCCGCCTCGACCTTACCGGTAATGGAGAGCGTGTCACCCGTCTCTGCCGCCAACTTGGGCGCCACGATAATGTCGCCGGCATAGGCATGACCGACCTCGGTCATATCGCGGCCGCACATCACATACAGGTGAGCCAGACGATCGCTCTTGCGGGTACGCGCGTTGACCAGCTCAAGGCCCGGCTCAAGCGTGCCCGTCAGTACCTTGATAAAGCTGATGCGACCCTGCTGCGGATCGGCCAGCGTCTTAAACACAAACGCCACCGGACGGTCATCGTCACTCGAGATCTTAAGCGAATCACCGTCGATGAGCGGCATCTCGCCGTAGTCGGTCGGCGCCGGGAAGTACGTGGCGATGTCGTCCATCAGCGAGTTGACGCCCTGCTCCTTAATGCAATCGCCCGCAAAGACCGGCACAAAGATGCGCTCGGCGATCGCCTTAGACAGCAGGCCTTCAAGCTCCTCCTGCGTCAGCGTCTCCTCGCCTTCCAGGTATTTCATCATCAGTTCGTCGTCGGCCTCGGCCACCAGCTCGCACAGATGGTCATGGGCCTCCTCGGCCTGGGCACGATACTCCTCGGGAATCTCCGACTCAACGGCCTCGGCGCCGTTGCAATGGCGCGCCTTCATGCGCACCAGGTCGATGATGCCGTCAAAGTCCTCGCCCTCGCCCCAGGGAAGAGTCACGGCGCCCAGGCGCGTACCAAAGCGCTCCTGCAGCAGGTCCATTGTGGTCGCAAAGCTGGCCTCGGAGCGCGACAGGCGGTTTACGAACACCGCACGCGCCAGGCGCAGATCCTCGGCGGCATACCAGAGCTTAACCGTCGTAGGCTGCGGGCCGGCCTCGGCGTCGACCACAAACAGAGCCGTCTCGCAGACGCTCATCGCGGCAAAGGCGTCGCCGATAAAATCGGGGTAGCACGGGGCATCGAGCACATTGATACGAGCGCCCTTCCAGTCGATCGGCGCGATGGTCGTCGAGATGGAAAATGCACGCTTGACCTCTTCGGGGTCATAGTCGAGCGTGGGCTTGGTGCCGTCGTGGCCGCCCAGGCGGGCGGTCTTGCCGGAAAGGTGGAGCATGGCCTCGGCGAGTGAAGTCTTGCCCACCCCGCCTTGGCCTACGAGCACCACGTTCCTTACGTTACCGGTCTTGGGAGCACCCATGATGACCTCCTTGCAGGGCCGCGCGCAATGCGCGACGCCAACGGGGAGAGTTCGCGGTCGGTGCCGTCCCGGGAGCAGCATGGTCGGCAGCCGAGCCGACTCACCCTCCAAATGTCCTATGCCACCACCCTACCCTCACGGACGGCTGTCCATGCATACCTTTCGGCACACGTATGAATACAGGCGGCGAGAGGAAGAGACAAGCTTGTGGGGCAATTATTGAACCCCGTCGATGTAAACAAAAAGCCGCCACAGACCGTAAGACCCGTGGCGGCTTCGCCTCAATTGCCTCAATTAATAGTTGAGTAAATACCTGAGTCTATCCCTCGATACGGCTCAAGAACTCACGCGTGCGCTGCTCGCGCGGATGGTCGATAACCTGCTCGGCAGGTCCCTCCTCGACAATGCGACCGCCGTCCATAAAGACCACGCGGTCGGCAACATCGCGCGCAAACTGCATTGCGTGGGTCACGATCACCATCGTCATGTTCTGCGCAGCGAGGTCCTTAATGACACGCAGCACCTCGGCCGTCAGCTCGGGATCGAGCGCCGAGGTCGGCTCGTCAAAGAACAGGATCTCCGGGTCGAGCGCTAGGGCGCGGGCAATACTCACGCGCTGCTGCTGACCGCCCGAAAGCTCACACGGAACCTTGTTCTCGTTGCCCATAAGCCCCATCTGAGCAATCAATTCATACGCACGAGCTTCCGCCTGCTCGCGCGGGCGCTTAAGCACGCGGATCGGCGCGTCGATGATGTTTTTCATCACGGTATAGTGCGGGAACAGGTTGTAATTTTGGAACACCAGGCCGAATCGCGAGCGCGCCTGCTTGGGAACATCTCCCTTCGCATAGACCGCGCCCGATCCCACATCCGTCGCAACCGCAAGGTCGCCAAACGAAAGCGAGCCACCGTCGAGTGTCTCGAGCAGCGTAGCGCAGCGCAGCAGCGTGGACTTACCGCCACCCGAAGGCCCGATAATCGCCACGACCTCACCGCGCTTGACTTCGAGTGAGATATCCTTGAGCACCTCATTGCCGCCAAACGCCTTACGCGCGCTTTCGATTTTCATCACTGAGTTAGTCATGATAATAGTCCAGCTTCTTTTCGGCAGCGCCCAGCAGCATCTCGACCACAAAGTTAAAGACCCAGTAGATCAACGCCGCAATCGCAAACGGCACCATGCTCACCTGCGAGGCGACCAGCGCCTTGGCGGTCGAGAACATCTCACCCACGCCAATGGCAAACGCCAGCGACGTGTCCTTGACCAGTGTGATGATCTCGTTGCCCATCGCCGGCAGAATACGCTTGGCGACCTGCGGCATCACGATATACAGAAACGTCTGCAGACGCGAGTAGCCCAGCACCTCGGCGGCCTCATATTGACCGCGCGGAATCGACTGCAGGCCCGAGCGATAGATCTCGGCAAAGTAGCCGGCGTAGTTGATGATGAATGCCACGACGCACGCCGTCCATTTGGAATCGGGCGTGAGCGAGATGCCAAACACGTAGTACGGGGCAAAGTAGATCGCAAACATCTGCAGCATAAGCGGCGTGCCGCGCATGACCGAAATATAGATGCGCGCGATCCAGCGAAGCGGCGCAATTTTGCTCATGCGCATAAACGCCACGGGAATTCCCAGCGGAATCGACCCCAACAGCGTCAGCACAAACAGCTGCAAGCTGACCAAGAATCCCTGGCCAAGCATCTGCATCATGACCTGAATAGACAACCCAAGCTCTCTTTCACAGTAACGGAACAGCGAACCCAATGCTAAAGCGGGTTTTCCAGGTGCCCGAGTTTGCCGTGAAAGAGGAGCGCCGCGTACTAAATGTACGCAAGCGACGGTTTGAACGGCAAAATCGGGTGCCTGGGAAAGCCGCTATTTGAGCACCCAGTTGTCGAAGGATAGACCGTAATCTGCATACTTATCGCACAGGTCCTTGACCGTGCCGCCCTCGTAGAGCGCCTTGAGTGACTCGGTTACAGCATCGGCCGACTTGGTGTCGCCCTTCTTAAAGCCGACGGCGTAGTGCTCGCTGGACAGCGGCTTGTCGAGCTGCGTATAGGCATCGGGCTTGGCGGCCAGCTGATACTGAGCGATCGAGAGGTCACAGGCAACGGCATCGACCGCACCACTCTCGAGCTGCATAAACGCCGTGTTGTACTCACCGATGGTATCGAGCGTGGCAAACGTCGCGGCCAGATCCTTCTGGTCGCCCTCGAGCACATCCTGCGCAGCGGAATCAGTCTGGGTAATCACGGTCTTGCCGGCAAGATCGTCCCAGCTCTTGATACCCGCGTCCTTCTTGACCACCAACACCTGCTCGTTGAGCATATACGGCTCGGAGAACGTGTAGTCGTCCTCGCGGCCCTCCATGGTAAAGCCGTTCCAGATGCAGT